>Ga0058698_10000065_pt1 | contig 60253 bp, 62 predicted proteins | sample AgamicAsSfe_FD_67288 | JGI IMG/M metagenome (GOLD analysis project Ga0058698, IMG submission 67288) | Agave microbial communities from Guanajuato, Mexico - As.Sf.e | ecosystem: Host-associated > Plants > Phyllosphere > Phylloplane/Leaf | place: Guanajuato, Mexico | collected 2012-05-30
GCGGAGGAGGAGATAGTGGGGGAGTTGGAGGAGTTTGAGAGGCAGCGGGAGAGGCAGCAGGAGCAGCGACGAAGGCGGCGGTCACCTTCATATGAGCGTGGAGCCAGGCGTGCGTCTAGCTCGGAGGATGGGGAGGTTGGCAGGTCTGCGATGAGGATGGAGACAGCGAATGGACGTGGGAACGGGCATGGTGGCGAGGACGATGGCGTTGATGGCATGAAATCTCCGCCGCGGCGGAGGCCAGATACTGGTGGTATTGGGATGAACGGCACATCTGGCGAAGAAATCGGGGTTACGACATCGACTCCTGCAGCAGAGGGTAGCCAACCTGACGCGATGCAGGTAGAAGCAGGAGGTATGGAAGTGACCCCAGCTCGGGAGCCTGGCGAGGACAATGACGAGATCATGGTCGATGCCGGGGAAGATGCCGTGATATACTAAGAAGGACAGTGCAGGATGTAAGATTTTTCGACGACTGGATATTATTAGGCTCGGATCTGTGAAAGGCCTTGCCAGGGTGCAAGGTGCGTGATCACAGGGGTATTTTGGACAATGTTACCAGGCATCAGGATACTGGCTTGGGAGCGTTGCACATTGGACGTGCAGTTTTCCATGATGCTCAGGACCATCAGCTCTATTATTTTCAGTTATTACGCCACGCTTTGGGCGCGACCAAGCAGACGGCACGGCATCCATATCCAAGACTTGGCCGCTAAACCGCTCTCCTTGTTCCTCCCTCAACTCGGCATCATACGATGGCATTACTTGTCTGCGCAGCACGATACGGCGTCGGAGACACCTGAGCACTTCGACTCAGCAATCTCAGGGGTATTCCTCGACGAGGCGAAGGTGATGAATGAGGCGATCGTGCTGGGGACAGTGATTTTGGCGGCGGCGACGGCAGCATACGTATCGCAGGACCCAGGTCGCGAAAGCTCATACCGTCCCAGGTCGACTGTTCTGCCGTATTGTACCCGAAGAAGCTCAAGATGCCGTCACTTTGATTGCTGGAGAACGCACTGGCTCGAGAAGTGGCTGGCTGTGTATTTGAATACTGAATTGAGACGACGGTGGAGAGAGGGCGGTTATCGCGATGTCGTGATGTCGCGCCGGAAAGAGACACGGTACGTGATGGAGGGCTGGCTATTCTGCTGTATCTATTTTTATACTCGACTGCGCCGTCCAGGTCATTGGTGTGGTCTTCGAGCTCTTGCCAGGAGTTGCGGGTCAAGCGGGTTAGGGAGTGAGTACGCAGTGCAGCAGGGAGCGATAATCGGCGATGCCGACGATCGAATTGTAATGTTGGCAGACGCGGTGCTGAACGGAAGCTTTTGGACAATCGCGAAAGTGAGGAATGATGTTGCGTCGATCCAGTGAGCTCATCTTCAAGATTTTGATACTGGGCGATGGGATGCTGTTGGACCTGGGGATATGAGCTGTCCAGGAGGCGTGTCCGCTCATTAGCAGCACTGTATATTGACAGCCGACGCTGACTCTCGGAGAATACATCTTCCTGACCATCACAAGCATTGATTTCCTGAAGGTTCTGAAGGTTCCCAAGATCAATCGACAGTATAGGAGATTGACGATGCCACGGTGGTCGTGTGACTGGCGAGAGCGCTAACGGCCGTGGCATTGATCGGGCAGTATAGGATGATCGAGACCGGCTTAGGCGATTGTGTCGCATCAGGCTGGACTGCCTAGGTATATGTCGGGATTGGACGATGCCACCATTGAAGCCAGCTTCCAGTGCACGGATGCCGAAAAGTTGGCCTTCATCTCTGGCAATACTGTCTTCAAGCGTCCGTGATCGTGTGGTCCATCGTCGTGTACGCCGGGCTTCTGTGGCCTGTATCGCAATCTCGAGTCTGAAACCGGACAGTCGTCAGTGAGCTGGACGACACGAGATATGCGTGAACGCCCGCTGACCGTCTTGTCCTTATATAAACCTTCATCAGACCGAGAATAGCTGTCAATAGCAGCAAGCAGGCGAAGGCCGTTCTGCGCAAAGGTCAGCTACGAGATGATGGCCGAGCTGAATAGTGGAGCGTACAGCACTTTCTCCGCTGTCTTCTCGAAGCTGAAAAAGGGCATCTCAAGGCTGAGTGAGGTCGATAGGTGGTTGGAGCGCTGAAGATCATGTCGAGGTTGCGAGAGTGTGTATGTCGAGCTTGCGATTCTAGATCCGAGGCACTACTCCTTCTGACTCTTGTCGTGGCAAGCGCCACACAGATGCAGCTTCCGTAACAAAGAGAAGGTGCAACATTCTCCAGTTCCGCACATGTCCGTCAATAACAATCCTCATATCCTAGACCATCGCAGTGTCTTTTCCACGCTGAAATGCGTCTAGCGCATTCTCTGGTCTTTCGTTCTCAGCACTCAATTCTGCTATAAGTCCACCTGCATCTCGTTTCATTTCGTCTTCGACTAGCTTCTTCGTGATGAATGCTGTCAGATCTTTCACCTTGTCCACGGCGATGCGAGTCCAGCCTAGCAATGTGACGGCGTCGATAGTCACGCCGCCATATTTCGCGATCTGGCAGACTTCACCAAATCTATTGACGCTGATGACCATTTCGCCTTCTCTAACCTTTTCTTCTGCATCAGTGGCGTCAATTAGGACAATGCTGCCCGAGTCGAAGTAGCTGAATGAAACACAAAGAGGATGATGTAGCAAGCTCAGCTTGACCGGCTCCCGCTCTCTGATGCTCCAAACTGTGACATTGTCTCCCTCGACTGTCACGTCAGGCCTGCGGAAATGCTGCAGTGCCGCAATCAATGCAATACAGGATGCATCTAGAATGTTGCCGTCATGTGCAAGGATATGGACATCAGCACGAATGGAGAAGCACTTTGAACCAGCAATCAGACATAAAGACTCTGTGTCCAAAGCCGAGGATCTGCGGACTGTCTTCTCCAGGATTCGTGATAGCAGTGCTTCGTTCACAGTCGGGCTTTCACACAGATCAGTCATCTGCTACAGCATAACGCATGGCGCAACAAAGCTTACCGTCCAGTCTCAAAGGCAGGCGAAGCCATCGGCGAAAGTTCAGTGGTGATATTGAAGATGCCTTCGAATTTGCGGTCCACAAATGGAGTCGTGACTTCAGCCGAGATGTTGACGGAGACTCTGTCATCTGTTAGTCAATGACATTCATAGCATTCCACGGATCCCAAAGCCTCGTACCTTGTCCTCCCCATGCGGATGTTCACAACACCATAGTCCTCACCGAAGGTGAGCTCAACTGCACGGAAAGCATCGAGTGCACGTCCATCGAGGCGGACACCTTCTCGCACAGCATCGAGAATAAACGTCTTCTCATTCAAGGAGATATCAGCTTCGCGAGGCATTATAGCTGCAGGAAGGGCGCAGGGTTGAGGGAGTGTGTACTTGAGAAAGATGGTTTAATTCGTCCGACTCTGAATTATGTTTCAAAATTAAAGTGGGTCATCTGACGCTTCACCGTTTGAGCTCATGGTGCTGAATGCAAGGTACGGAGACAACAGACAACAGTGCCAGCATTGCCATCGCAGGAAGACTACTACGCGTCATTCGCGCGCCGCTACAGCCAGGACCAAAAACATGTCAGACCCTCCGACTGGCGAAGCGGCCTATAACGCGCAAACAGTGGTTGAACTGAAGGCGGAGCTCAAGAAACGCGGCATACCTACAACGAAATTGACACGAAAGCAGCAGATCGTTGATCGCTTGCTACAATTCGACGCCGAAACCTCCAGCGAGCCTGCTCAGAGCATTGCACCACCCCGAGCCAGCGATGCGCCACAAGTTCCCGCCCAAGTTGCGCTTCTGCCACAGCTAGACGGTCCTTCCGATTCACCACCGAAACAGGCGCAAGCAGAAGTAGCTGTCAGCAGTGAATCGAAAGAAGTTGTCAAAGAATATGTCGCGCCAACAATCGAAATCGCACCCGAACCAGTTCGTGCAATACCGCCTCCAACGAGCAGCACGCCTGACGCAGAAGAGAGTCGCAAACGGAAAAGAAGAAGCCTGACCCCAGCAGTCAAAGAGCAAGACGTGCAGAAGAAGCTCAAGAATGGTGATGGCTCTGTGAAAAGCCCTGCTGAATCAAAAGCGTCAATCATTGCGGATGCACCTATTGCAATTGGTTTGCCAGACACGACTATCAATCTTGGCGCTGGAATCACCGAGACGGAGACCGTGGGTGAGGTGGGTGAAACAGCTCAGCCAGTCGCGACAACAAAGGTACCTGAGACGGGACATAGCGCGGAGGAAGTGGCGAAAGAAGCTCCTCAACCCGACGACACAGCTGAGTCATTACAGTTCGTGAGGCGTCCTGACGAGGAAGTTGTCGCAATGGATGTTGACGTCCTCCCTGAGCCAACGACGACAGAAGATGGTGCACGAGATACACACTCTCTAGCTGATACACAAATACCCCAAGAAGTGGATCCACCACGTTCACAGCCTCTTGAATCTGATCCTGCAGAAGCACTCCCGAGAGATGAAGATGGACGAACAGTACAACCCGCACTCCACCCCGCCACCACAGCCCTCTACATACGCGGCTTACAGCGGCCATTACATTTCGACACATTCAAAGACTACCTAAATACCCTAGCCTCCAAACCAAGCACAACCGACGCCATAAACCTCCTCGTATTCCACCTCGACGCAATCCGTTCCCACGCTTTTGCATCCTTCACATCCCTGGCCGGCGCCGCGCGCGTCCGCTCAGCCCTGCACGATCGGGTCTGGCCGGAAGAGCGGGATCGAAAACCACTCTGGGTAGACTTCGTACCAGAAGATCAAATGCACGCCTGGATCGAGCGAGAAGAGGACGATGCGAGAATGAATGGAGCAAGGAATGGGAAGCGCTGGGAGGTGATATATGATGAGGCAGACCAAGGAAACATCGAGGCGATATTCAGAGAAATAGGCGCCGCCCCGTCAGGAGGACCAAATCACATGAACGCGCCGACAGCACCACGGAGCATGCTACCCAAGCCTGAAGTGCACCGCGAAGCCCCTGCGTATCGGAAACCCGAATCTGCACAATTCCTGGCGCTCGACACGCTGTTTCGCTCGACAGTCGCAAAGCCGAAAGTGTACTTTTTGCCTGTGGAGCAGGATATTGCGGCGCGACGCTTGGACGAGCTTGGAGCAAAGACGGGACGAGGGCGTGGCATTGGTGCGCCGGTGAACGGTACAGGCGCTGCGGACGGCAGACGATATACATGGGAGGAGGGCGTATTTGTGGATGCAGGGCCGGAGTTTGGGTTGAGGCAGGATCGCGACGTGAGAAGGCCGCCGAGGGGAGGGGGCGGGTATAGAGGAGACAGAGGGTACGGAGGTGGTGGAAGAGGTAGAGGTGATGCGTATAGGCCTAGTGGCGGCGAGTATAGGCCGAGGGAGAGAAGATACGATTGATGAAGATGATGTGTTGGTGGTGTGGTGTGCTATGATATAGACAGTGTGATCTAGTGGACGGACTTTGAGCCCGCTGACTCTTCCAACACATCCGGAGGATCTGCACATACAGGGAAGTGCCTCCCGTACGAGCTGGTCTCAGGCCCTCCTTCACGATGTCAACAATATAAGGGATCTTTTGCGCTCCATAAGCAGATGTGTCTGTCCATCCATAGGTAGCGCTTTGCACATGACCAGAGCGCCGGCTCTCTGACAAATAACGAACGAAGTCGTAAGAACAAGCATTTCATGCGCCAAGCAGATCCACCATCAGGTCAGGTCAGCCCGCCCCTCAATTACAAATCAACCTGCCGTGCCTGCCTGGGATCAAACGTCTTTCGGGAAGCACGGATCAGATCAAATGCAATCATGCAATCATGGCAAGAGAGTTGACTTTTTTCTCTCCTATTCTCGTTCTCATTCTCGTGCCGGCTTGCGGAGGGGTGGAGGTGTATCGTGGTTATGGCTTGCGTGCAGCACTACTTTGTACAGGCTCCGAAGTTATCCGTGGTTGTTTGATGCGCTCGGTAAGCTCGGAGAAGATGAGGGAAGGCTTGGATGGATGGATGATGGATGGTCGATGATTGATGACTGATGACTGATGACTGCATGTATATTCCTACATTACTAATCCTGCGTGCCCTTGCTTACGATATGTTGTGTCTACATCCAGAGCTATTGTGAAAGCAAAATCCTTCGGATCAGATCTGTGCTTCATATCGCATCTCATCACGTCGTATCACTTGACTTTTTGTTACACGACCGTGATCGTAGTGACGAGTGTCTAGCCTGTTACTGCTCTACATAGTTCTCAGCGGCGTGGTCTCAACGCAAGGGCTTTGCAGCAGTGAGCGAATAAGCAGACGAAAGGACAGTGGAAAGCAAACGAGAAACAAAGCAAACGGACGATGGACAGATCAGAAGTGGCAAGCACGGACCGAGCAGGAGCTTATAGGTAAGCCAAACTACTTTTTTGAGATAGTACTATTTGTTTCATCTACGACTACGGCTGTCATTTCACTATCGGTCCTGTCGAGGGTACTTGTCCTCATCCTCCTTGACCTCGAACTCAAGGAGACTCCATCAGGCTGAGAGCTAATATGGCACTCTCCACTAGATCCCTCACGTTCTGCGTGGGTATCTGGAGCGTGATCACGAGTGTAGCGTCCGTCATCTCATTACAACAATTACCTGATGATTCCCTTCACATCGTGCGGCACCTTTCAGTGTACTGCCTGTTCACAGGAGTGTTGGGTTTAGTGGGCATTGCAGGGACGACGCAGGTATGCAGTCACACTCGAATACAGCATGGACAACAATAGCTAATCTGCAGTAGCGCAATACCTCACTCATCAGCATCTTCGCTACCTACCTCCTCCTGGACATTGCAATCTCAACAGTCGTGCGACTCTTCGCGCTGATAGCTTTGCCAGCGTTCAGCCCGTGGCTCTGTTCAGACGGATTCAAACAGTCCTGGCTAGGTCCATCACGCAGTGCTCAAAACACCTTAGTCTCGGCTGATAGGCGACTCACGCTAGTCGATATGGACGCTCAATGCGACCAGGTCATCAGTCTACTACAGATGCTGCTGGCGGGCCTGATGGTGGCAAACGCTGTTCTGCAGGTGGCTCTTGCGATCCGGGTGCGGCGGTATGGAGCGGAAATAAGTCGGGATGAGTCTGTTGCGAGGCCGTGGAATCAAGATGAGAAGTTCAATCTGCTTGATGATGAGCCACGCGAATAGGTCCACAGAGGGTAAGTCCTGTCGTGGTCGGCGACACATCCAAGGACGCACTCGAGACGCTGAGAAAGGGTCGAGAATGAATTATGAAAATTATGCTCTGCTGGGTATACCCTTGGGATGGCGTTGCTGTGCTTTAGGATGGGGCGAAGGCGTCACGAATATGGTTCAGAAAGGTGGCAGGTCTTGGGTTCTATATAGTGTATGAAGGAGTCACGCAGCTCACGGAGTTTCGATGCCGCTAAGGCTGATAGTTCGGCCCGAGTGAAGCAGATCCAGCAGATCCAGACCAGACCTAGTGACCTACACAAAATTTAATACCTTGCGTCTATTTCATCTATTGTCAATATTGTTTCTGTACAGCATACTGCTTGGTGAGTACCGTCTAATAGCTGTCCCTGCGCACCAGAACCTCCAGTGCGCATACTCCTCATTGCTAAACGTCTGGTCTACGAATCTCGAGTCACACATGCCGAAAAAGCCACTCTATGTTCCTCCGCAGCACCCGTAGCCGCCCTTGCAAGATTCGCCAATTTCAGCAGTCCTAGGATGCCTCTGTTGGACACTCGCTGATCACTTGAATGTGAAACAGATTCTTCCTCTCTCCCACGATCGTACCCCCGTCGAGCGGACTGCCCTGCTCAAAATCTTGGACGAAAGACACCACACCTCGGCGATCATACCCACGTGCAACCACTCCCAGCTTTCGAGACTGAGCAAATATGTCGTTCTTCGAGGGTCAAACACCTAGCTGGGCTCAGCAAGGCCGGGAACAGAGCTATGAGCAGTCTCATGGTATGTGGGGCGGCAGGCTGAAAAGATTGGCGAAATAGCTGGAGCTGATATTTTCCTTTCAGGGAGGAGCTCACCAGCGCCCGGTCCTATCGATGTGTTCGCTTTTACGGCGCAGTTCGAAGGTCAGTCAGGCTTCTCTCACCATCGTCAGACTCCTGGGTTTTTGGATGAGCTCAGAGCCACGATGTGGTGCTAGACAAGGACACCTCACGACATATACACCTCTTGATCAGCTCGCTGATAGCCCATATAGAGATTGAGCGCGCATCAGACAATCTATTGCGGACAGGAAAAGGCGCTGGCGCTATGCAAGGCCGACGTGAGTCGTCAACCATGGCAGGAGGTGCTTTTGCCCACCAACACCCTGGATATGGTAAGTGATCTTGCATTCGCACGCTGAGACACGGACTCATTGTCGAATCAGGTCCTCCTTCACGCCATCACCAGCTGAACGACTACGATGGCATGCGATCACACTCTTCGCACTCTTCGTCCAGCGTTCAGGGATATCTTGCGAACCAGAGATTCGGACCAAGACCGAGTGAAGCCGAGCAGATGATGCAGGCTAAACGCCGTGCTGCCGCCCAGCGAGAAAAAGACCTGCGAAACTACCATCAGGAGCAGCAATACAACAGGAGTATGTGAACCATTTTCCCGACACAAGATCAACATTAACTGACATGTCGTCAAGATCTTTCTGGTGCGAAAGCCGACCCGAACCGCGCTACCAGCCCAGGCGCTTCAAGCGAAGAAGAGCGTCGCGCACTCATTACTCGTCAGCACAGAGCTCTCTATGGAGATGGATCTCTAATGTACTCACCTGATGGCTCTCGTCCGGTCAGCCAGGACGCTCGTGTACTCGCTGCTGGAGGTCCTCACGGTCCTAGCTTTGACAACTTCGCTTCTCAGCTACCCGCCGACATGAACGCAGGTAGTCAACAGGGCGGGGAACTTCCTACAGCTTCCAAGTCGCCCAATACCGCGTCAACTTTCGCCATGTTTGACAACACTCAACAGGCTGCAAGGACGTCAACCTCATCTCCTGGAGGTGCTGAAGCTCCTGGAGCTGGTGGTGTTGGCCTCATTGGATCTCGGCAATCGCAACTCGCTGGATTGAAGCGTAACAGCCCGCCCATCTTTTCACCTCTTGGCTTTGGGTTCAATGGCGACAAGGCCAACGCAGGAGACCGATCTGCTTCGGCAGCTTCCAACCCTGCTGGTCCAGGTGCTGATGGCAAACCTCTTGGCCTCGGGTGGGGTGCTGCTAACAACGGACCATGGGGACCCAATAAGCCTCACCCTCACATGGGTGCCCAGGCTTCTGTTTGGGGTTAATCAATGGAAGGATATATTTGTACAAAGCAAAAGCGGACATGGAAACAAACAGGAAACGTGATTATGGTGCGGGTGCTACTTTCGCTGGCGGATGAGAAAATCGCATATTGGGACGGTTTTTTTCAAAAGGGTGGGCGGTTGCGCGCATTTGGGCTACGAGAATACCAATTGGGAGGGGCTCTTTGACAGCAACGGACTGCTTTTTCTACACGGCTGCTTTCTCGGGATATGGTGTAATGATATCCCCCTCGCGTTGATTATTGCTGGGGAGGCACGTCTTACGCTCGGAACGGCTGGGGAATCATCTTTGCTATATAGCTAGTGGCAGAAGCGGGTATGGAAATAGCTCGCACATTGCTTTGGGGATCATTGGGCAAATGGAGTTGATGTCAGTCAAGGCGTCGTGTGGTGGAATGCATTACCTAGATACGATTCGACCATAAGCTTCCCTGGCCGTTATCGGGTGATGAAAATTGCTTATCGTATCGTCGCTCTTCAATCTCCTATCAACACCAACCACATTGATGATCCATACCCACAAGCAGCACTACACTTCTTATCTACTTCAAGGCTTGTCTGCCTGTAGTCTCAAGAACTGATTCTACTTTGCCTGTCCCCGCGTCCATGCGTGTTTCCAACACAACCGCTTCAGTAAGTCGTCCAGCGCAGAGAATGACACACTATGCATTGGGTGGAGATGCTAATGACTTTTTCCTGTAGGATTACATTTCCGGTATGCCTGCATTCAATCTGCCCACCAATAGCTCGGGCTAATGCCGCACTCTAGATCATCTTTGGAAAGCTTCAGTAAACTGAAAGACCTGCTGGAAAGAAAAGAATCCACACCTCTACACACTTGCTAAATTTGCTCAACCATCATGTTTTCTCGCATCACTCAGCAGTCCGCGATCAAGCCCGTGGCTTTGGCTAGGCAGTTGTCGAAGTTCCAGCCTGGGGCCCGCTTTCTAGCAACTGTGCAAGATCACAATCAAGGCAGCACTGGCCGACAAATGCCTTCCGGCAAGCGCCGGTCAACATCATCCAAAGAAAACCGGGCGACCTTTACTATCAAGGTATACGCGTTCAAAAGATGCCGACAACGCACATGCTAACACTTCTACAAGGGAGGACCGGTCTTCTCTGGGGAGAGCTTCGGTGCAGACGTCAACGTATCTGGCGAAGCTGTTTTCACCACTTCGCTTGTCGGTTATCCCGAATCCCTCACCGACCCTTCATATCGCGGCCAGATCCTCGTCTTCACTCAGCCGTTAATTGGCAACTATGGCGTGCCATCAATGGTTCGAGATGAGTATGGACTCCTTCGTCACTTTGAGTCACCACATCTACAAGCTGCGGGAGTCGTTGTTGCAGACGTCGCACACAAATACAGTCACTGGACTGCAGTGGAAAGTCTGGGCGAATGGTGTGCGCGATCAGGTGTTCCTGCCATCTCAGGTGTCGACACTCGTCAAATTGTCACATTCCTCCGTGAGCAGGGTTCATCATTGGCACGAATTACAGTTGGGGAGGAGTATGACGCCGACGAGGACGAAGCATTCACCGACCCGGAGGCTATCAATCTCGTGAGTCGTGTCTCGACCAAGCAACCGTTCCACGTTGCCTCACCTGGTGATCTACATGTCGCCCTTGTCGACTGTGGTGTCAAGGAGAACATCATTCGCTCGCTCGTCTCTCGCGGTGCCTCTGTCACGGTGCTGCCATTCGACTACCCTCTCCAAAACATCGCTCAGCACTTTGACGGCGTCTTCATCTCCAACGGCCCTGGAGACCCAACACACTGCCGTGCGACTGCCCACAACCTTAAGCAAATCATCGAGCATCACCAGCTTCCAGTCTTTGGTATCTGTTTGGGCCATCAGCTCCTCGCCATGGCCACAGGTGCTAAGACAATCAAACTGAAGTACGGCAATCGTGCACACAATATCCCGGCACTCGACCTCACCACCGGTCGTTGCCACATCACATCGCAGAATCACGGCTATGCTGTCGACGCTAAGAGCTTGCATCCTGACTACAAGGAGTACTTTGTCAACCTCAATGACTCATCCAATGAAGGCATGATTCACAAGTCTCGTCCCATTTTCAGCACACAGTTCCACCCTGAGGCTCGTGGTGGCCCCATGGACAGTGCATATCTTTTTGACAGTTACGTGCAGAGCTGCAAGTTGTACAAGGAGAGCCGGGAGCGACTTGGCAAGGGAAGGGAAGGAAGTGGAAAGCCGAGCCCGCTATTGGTCGACCTGTTAAGTAAGGAGAGAGTGGGCACTCAGACGGAGTATGCTGCAAGATTCAAGGACCCCAAGGATGTTCGGGGACGTGAAGGAGGAGCAGCTCGAGTTGCGGAGAGGGGTGCTGAAGCTGGAAAGGCTGCTGCATCGGCATAGGGTGATCAACATATGGGGGGCTTTTCTATGGCCTGAATCTCTTCCTTGCTTGCATAATATGGTCATAACGCAGTTAGCACGAGCTTGTTGTGCATCTTTCTGCAGTGCTGTTGTCGGAAGAATATCCTACACGCCAAGGCTGGCCTGCATATCTCCTTCATAGTGTGTAAAGCCCCTCGAACATTTCGCATGACCCCATCTTTCCAGTCCTCGTATTCACATCCACATATCATCCCATGCACGCGACCACTATGACGATTCACAATCTACCACGCTCTCCTGACCTTGATCAGGCTTCGTGTCGGCATCGTATCCTGAAGGTCGTCCATGAATGAGCCTATCGTGATTGGTGAAGATGATGATCGTGCGTCACTCAATATCGACGACAGGGCTGGCACACACTGAAACTATGCATGCCATCGAGAAGTTTGCCACTTCAATGGGCCATCGTCACTGCTGCCTCGGGCTGCTGGTAGGGGCGAGTGCTTGGCACCTCCTCTTTACATGTTTATATGTATCTCAGCCACTCGGTCGTGTCAAGCTGTGGAGCATTGTGGTGAACATGGCAAAACATTGAACCTTTTTCACTCTAAATTGCTGTTCAGCACTTCTCATTCACGGTCTTTACTGTATTGTTCTTCTGACTCGCCCAAGTGACTTCCTTGACGACCTTTGCCTCGTTCCACGTTTTCAGACGAAGCGACTGCTCTGATCATGTCGCCGTCTTTACTTAATTTTGACAGCAGCACACAAGACGCTGGTCGTCGTTCTTCCATTCTTTGCATTTTCTTCAATTTACTAGCATTTTTCTGCAACATAACTTCAGCCGAACGAGGCGCTTTAATAGATCCCAATGACCTCCTCGCATACGATAACGGAGAGTACGGGAGCGTACCAACAGAAACACTACGTTCAGCTGACTACAATGTCACACGCATGGCACGACGAACATGGAACGAGCGATGCGACAAGCCAGATGAATACTATTTCCTAAATACATATGGCGTACCAGCGCCACCACACTCTGGGCCACAGATTCTCGATAATAATGGCTCGACGGTCTGGTTCGGGAATGATTACCGAGAAGCATGGAATGTTGCGCCCGTGATATACAAGAACGAGCAGTATCTTTCGTTCTGGCAAGGTGATCCCAATGTCCGAGGACGTGGACATGGTGAGGGAAGTTTTGTCCTGCTCGATAAGCACTATCAGCCCTTCACGACCATTGAAGCTGTCGGCGACGTCCCAGCCGACATGCACGAATTCTCAATGACAGCAGACGACACAGCCCTGGTCATTGTCTGCAAACCAATGTTTCGGAACGACCTCAATAAACTCGGCGTGCTCGACAGCAACGGCTATATCGCCGATTGCACCTTCCAAGAACTCGACATCAGCACTTCACCCGCCACTCTCCTCTTCTCATGGCGCGCCTCCGACCACGTCTCCCTCTACGAAGCCTGGAAACGGCCTGATCCGACGACTTCCTACAACACCTCCGCCACTGCAATCGACTGGTTCCACCTCAATTCCGTGGCCAAGGACAAACACGGCAATTACCTCATCTCCTCTCGCCACACTTCCACGATCTTTTACATTTCTGGCCAAGACGGACACATTCTATGGCGCCTCGGCGGCCCACGAAGCAGCTTCACCGACCCTGAAGGTCACGACCAGGAGCCTTTCTTCCGTCAACATCACGCCCGCTGGCATGATGCCAATGAATCGTCTATCCTGACTCTTTTCGACAACGGGCCCGAGACATACTCACGAGCCTCGCGCGGATTGAAGCTCCGACTCGATCAAGAAAATATGACTGTCGCCCTCGAAACCGCCTTTCAACATCCACTAGGATACTGGTCCGAAAGCCAAGGCAGCGTCCAAGAACTCAGCGACGGCCACTGGCTCGTCGGCTGGGGCAATGTCGGCGCTCTGTCCGAATGGGATCCTGAGGGCAAGGAGATGCTGTGTGACTGGCAATTCAGCGCTCTTCACGATAAGTACAACGTCTACAACGGCACCTTCTCACCCGGTGCTGTGTGGAGCTACCGCACTACGCGTGCACCGTGGGTGGGGCTACCACTGACAGCGCCAGCGGTCTTGCTGGAGGAGAGGACTGAGGAGGTTATTCAGACGAGGGTTAAGATCAATGAGAGCGATATTCCGATCTGTAGCGACCTCGTCTCGTCGCATTGCTGGGAACCTATTCTAGAGAACAGCTGGCACGAGGGCGACGGCAATTACGACAATAACTACGACGAGGGCGCGGACGAAGATATCGAGTACGGCTACCCGGAAGCCGACAGTAAAGTCCTGTTCACGCCCTCCGCCTTATCCACCACAACGTCCACACGTCCTGGCGAGGCAAGGCTTTACTTGTCCTGGAACGGCGCGACAGAGGTCCGCACCTGGGAAGTCTGGAGCGTGAATGCGATGGACTTCAATAGTCCGCAGACTGCTTGGCCGTGGGTGCAGGTTGCAACGAGCGAGAAGAGGGGCTTTGAGACTGAAATCACCATTCCGGCTAATGCTGCAGATTTCTCTATCGCCGCCGTGTTCAAAATTGAAGCACGAGATGCGAGAGATGGGGTGCTGGGGACGTGGCTGTATAGGCGTGGCGAAGCCAGCGTTGACGCGAATGCACGGTCTACGCAGCTTAGCTTACTGTCGACGCTCTCCTCTACTTCGCCCACCTACTCCGGCTCAGCCTACCTCACATCGCAGCGTCTCAAGGAAACGTTGCTATCCCTGGACTTCGCGAGCTTCGACCGCATGTACGCACTTTTCACCGTGGGCGTGGTGGCGATGTGTCTGGGTGTTGCAGCGTTCTTCCGACGGAGGATGCGAAAGGGGTACATCATGTTAGCCCAAAGTCCGATCATGCGCGAGGCGAGGCGGCACTCGGAGTAAGCGACGAGGATGAAGCGGCAATATCAATATGGACAGCCTACTCTACAAGCACGATTAACAGTCTATGCGGGGTTGTACCGACCAGGCAGTTGCGTCTTCCACGCGCACGTTCGCAAGCCCAAGAGAAGCCACGTCTTCCTGATCACTACCCGCCACCTGTCATTGCGATCATGACACTATAGGGCTTCTGGTTCCGACAACGTCCCATGCGGATTAGAGGTATCAAGTCTCCGAGCGACATCACATAGACTGCGTGGATCGTGCGAAGACCATGACGAGCACGTTTGCAGTCACGAAGGCGAGGGGAATACGATTATGGGGGATATAAGAGCACTTCTGTGGGGACCGAACAATCCTGCTCTCGGTGGGCGGGGGACGTGGTGTTGTTGGGTGGTGGTCAGCGTGGTGGTCGGCGAGGTTTAGGATGATATGTGCAGACGCGTGGTACAAACATGAAGATGGGAAGATGTGCAGAGATGCAGGGAATGGGAGGAGTGCGAATATCGTGCAAACGTTCGGATACGCAGAGACTGCAAACGATGTAAGCGCAGCAGTCAGGCCACTAGATAGCGTCATGCACCCAAGAGCTGTAGTCACGCTGCACGTCGGCGTTAGGCATCGAGGTGTTAGACGGGAGAGTAAAGGGGACTGGGGTTCGTCATAGAAGATATGAAGAGGATGTAGGAGTGGTATAGAAGATACAGGACATTCGTTTCCAGTCAATGTCTTGTAGCGATACTGTACAGTACTCACTGACTCCGTCTCTTCTCTCTTGCTCGCCGTCAGTGTTTTTGTTGTCGATATTCCTCAAGCTCCTCGAGCTCCTCATATTTCTCATACTCCTCATTCCTCAAGCTCCATCCCCTCATACATACATGGCGCTCGCCTTTCGACCAGTCAAGTGCAATCACGTCACTATATACAATCCAGCGTCCCACTGCCTCTAGCGACCTCATTCTCCTACAAAGCTGCCCCCTTCTCCTCCATCAAAAACCCAAGACCATTCACACGTCGGTCGGCGAGCGAGGCACCACTCGCAGCAGAGCAGTCAGGCCAGTTTTCACACATCATTCGAGATGGAGCATTTCGGTGTCTTCTCCTGGGTTCCCGGTCGGATTGCGCCGCTTCGGTCGTGCGTCTGCTTACTGTTGACTGCACCAGCATCGGGACCTCACTGCTATGGGCGTGATGTGTGCTGCATGGCTGGCTGGCTGGCTGGCTGGGAAAGGAAACAGGATGGTTTTGGTTGCGATCGGGGTGAGAGAGGATGGAGGATGAGGTTCGTCGGGGGGTGGTGGCGGGCAAGGTAGAGGGTATTATTCAGATCTTCTTTCTTCTCTTCTCTTCTTCTGGCGATATCTGGCGGATTCCAACTCTTCGTCCATCCGCCTTTTCACCATCTCTACCACTTCGGCGCTATACATATCTGCGGGGTGTCTTACTGCCTTTTAGAACCTCCTTCCCATGCACCGCAGCCTCCTCTTTGGCCATACACACCAGATCTCCCAATCTCAATTCCGAGTACTTCTGTCCAGGTACAGTATGATCCACCAACGCTCTAGCATTAGCATGCCAACCCCAGTGTATCAGGCATAACCGGGTGGGTAGCCCGCTGCCGCCCTCGGTATAGGCATACCTCTTCGACGAGATAATCCACATCCTCTTGGGTAACGGGGTAACGGGTATACGCAGTCCTTGTATCGGCGCGACGCCAATACCGCTCGCCCACCTGGCCAATCTATCCTCAATGCCGTAGAGATGTGCCAGGATGCCCTCATACATCGTTTCCCGTGGGTGGGCGGGAGGCGGTGATTTAAATGGTAGTCTGGGGGGAGGCGGGTGCTATGCGTGCAGGCAGGATGCGGCTGGAAGGTGGTAGGCGTGGCGGTGGTGGAGGGCATCAGACGCCAAGGCGAGTAGTCGGGAAGATAGAGGCAGCATGGCAGTCGGGATGCTATCCGGCAATCCTTGTTCCTAGCGATATTTTGCAAACTCTACCTCTTCGTCCATGCGCTTCTTGACCAAATCTACCACCTCACCACTATACATCTCCAGCGGCGTTTTGCTCCCCTTCAACACCTCTTTTTCGTGCACAGCCGCTTCCTCTTTCGTCATACACACTAGATCCTCTAGTCTCAATCTCGACACTGTCTGGCCAGGGACGGTATGGTCGACGACCCCGGCCGTGTCCTCTTTGTGCCAGCCCCACCGGATTAGGCATAGTCGCGTGGGTAGACCGCTAATCACGCTACGGCCGCGGTAGACTTCCTCGACGATATACCCCACGTCTTCGACAGTGACGGGTATACGCAATCCTTGTACCCCCGGTGTGGCCGCGGCGGCGCCATCAACGCTCGCCCACCTCGCCAACCTATCCTCGATACCGTGAAGATGTGCCAGGATGCCTTCGTACATCTTACCGCGCCCTTTCGCAATCAGATACTCATGCGGGTACCCCGTCACCTCCAACATGACATGATTCGCTGCACATAGCCCAAACACCGCCGGCATCGTCCCCAGCACCGGCAATATCCTAACTCTGAAATCCTGCAACACGCTCAACTCACCCACGTTGCCCTTTGCAAACTCCGCTTCCGGTAGTGGCAACAGCTGCGCTTTTCCGGGCGAGGTCTTCTCCGTGGAGAATATTGTTGGGATTCCCGTGGTGATGCCTTGCAGACGCAGACGGCGGCGCACTGATCGGGAGAGCGGGTCTTCGGTGCTGAGTGAGATGTCGCCGAGGAAGACGCGCGTGGGGTCGGATTTGCAGCCGGCGCCCATCGAGGAAATAATGGGGAGGGTGTTGTCGACGCAGTATTTGAGGAGGTCGACTTTACTGTCGATGTTGTCTATAGCATCAATAATATAGCTCGGTGCCTGCCCGTCCTCCGTCCAGGGTTTCAGCTGGCTGGCGGCACTGGCTGCACTGAAGAGCTCGTTGCGGCAGTCAAAGTGTACCCATGGCGCGGTTTGCTCGAGGCGTTTCCGGATTGCGGCGACTTTGGGCGTGCCGACGTCGGCGAGGGTGGCGACGGCGTGGCGGTTGAGGGAGGAGAGGGTAACTTGGTCGAAGTCGATGAGGCGGATGCGGGAGACGCCGGAGCGGACGAGAGCGGCGATGGCGTGGGAGCCGACGCCGCCGCAGCCAACTACGATGATGAAGGAGGCTCTTAGTTTTGCTAGGCCTTCGTCTGTGAGGAAGACGCGATTCCGCGCGAGTTGTTCGAGGACGAGGTCGTCATCATAATCACCGCGTCGCGCTCGCTCTGCCAGCTTGATGTTGCGCTTTTCTTCTGCTTCCTCCTGTGCTGTGAGCTTGACGGAGAAGGATTGCGGTTCCTGTTGTGGTTGTGAGGATTCAAGTTCGGATTGTGTGCCTTCTGAGACTTCAAAGTGAGACTGATACTCTGCTACCTAGCTTCCAATCAGCTCAGTATACCCCATATCTATTCTTGCGCTTCTCTCACACACCTTGTCTGCTATTGGGTCATGAGATTCGTTTTGAGGTATTTGCAATTTGAGCATGAAGGTTCGTCGCCGCCGATTCGCTGCTTGTATACCAAAGATTGAGCTAGCCACTAGGACGCCGGAAAGGACTGCTGTCGTGATGAGTTGGAGGTTGCGGGAAGCTGATATCCGCTCGAACCATCGTGTGATTGGGGCTGTCCAGCTGGACATTTTGTGGAAGGTGGATAGACGTTGCGCGAGAGGAATAGTCTGCTGCGGATGGTCCTACTGGGGTCTCCAATTGCCCTGCCACGGTCTCTTGCTGTGCTTATTGTTTTGAGGCAGCAATCGCCGGGCTTTCTTTACTGCTTGTAGGGGCGCCGAACCACGAGTGAGCTTCAGTCGCAAGAAGTCCACAATCCCGAGACCTTGTCCTCACGACTCGGAATTTTGGCAGGGGATTGACCTGTCAATCCTTCACTTTCTGCACCAGCGACGCTGCTCACTAAGGATAATGCACAAGTTGTCTAGAATTGTTGCATTGCTTCCGAGGTCACTTCGGGAGACTCTCCGCCATGTTATCGATAAGCCTTCTGTCATCATCCCTCTTCCTCCTCTTCTTGTCTTCCTTCCTCACACAAACATGCGAGCAGGTAAGTCCACCCTACTCCAAACCTTCTTTCCACTACTGACAACCCAGGTCCGTGTCCCATGAGGAGGAACATCACCAGAGCTTCCAGATCCCGCACCGTCTAATCACAACCGGGCCATGATCGACTCCGTGAACGAACAGAGATCCTAGGCCCTACCTGCTCGCCGCCCTTTTCCCCTCACTCTTCCAACATCGCCATAACCCCCGACTCTTCTCCTGCTTCGCCTGGTGTTACTGCATGCTGCGTCACCTCTGCAACACAAGTCCGCGTGCGCAGCGCCATGACGATAAAGCACGACACCCGAGGCCGCTGGTGCTTTCCTCCCGCGTAGCCTGTGATTGCGTGGGCAACGCGGTGTTGGGAGTGCTTATGGCAGCCAGTGAGGGGTCAAAGTAGTTTTCAAACGGATAACCGCGCCGCGCGGACTGTTGTTTGGGGTATGTGGCTGCGGTGTCACAGGCGAAAAGGAGACTGATTGTGTGGTTTGTGAGATGGTAGGAGTGTTTCAGGGGAGGGGGCACGGTCCAGTGATGATGACGATGAAATGTCAAAAAGCCAAAATTGAGTGACAACCCGACGCTGGCGCGAGCCGGGACTGTGGTTGTCAGTGAGAACAGAAGAGAGCTGATCTGAGGACCTGAAGAAAAGAGGAGATGAAATAGCATGATCAACGCAATGACTATCTGTCTAAAGCTGCGCAAGATACAAACGATCGACTAACTTCTCATCCAGCCGTATAGTCCTTCCTCGCTTTCACGCTCTCCACCCTCATCCCCCGAGCCTCAACCACAAGCGCACTCAGCCTCTCACCCCTAACACACGCACTATCAAGGCCAATACTATACTCCCTCTGCACCAGCCCCTGCTTCGCATCATGTCCATAAACGACCAACATCCTATCCGCATGCCTCAGCCGCTGCTGCGCCGCCGCCCACACCTCATGCCACTTCTCGCCCTCATCCCGATCCTCACTCGGTGTGTACGTCTCTTCGTCCCCATGCCCATGCCCATCTCCATGTTTTCCTTTACCGTGCTTACTCCCCCGTGTCTTGTGGACCTTGATAGCGCGCATGTTCATGACTGCAAACGGCGTTTGTTCTGAAAGTGCAATTCCAGGAACCAGCCCAGCATGCACAACCGCAGCATGTCCGTAACCCAGCGTCGCCAGCGCACCAAGGTCCAGAATTAGCGGCCAAGACTGTATGTAGTCGATTTCATCCTGTGTCAAAGAGCGCGCAAGGTCGTCTGCGCGTTTGCCCTCGCCGGATTCTGCTGGAGGAGCGGGATGGGAACTGGTATCTGTATCTGTGTATGAAGTGCCGTGGGACGTGGTATGGGGCGGGAACAGTGCAGCGCGGGCGCGCAGGATCTTGTCTTCATGATTGCCGCGGACGCAGGAGGCGTTGAGGGAGCGGACGAGGCTGAGGACGGCGGAGGAGGAGGGACCTTTATTTATGAGGTCGCCGGCGAGGATGAGGTGGTCGTGTTTCGTGGAGAAGGAGACGTGTTTCAGGAGTGCGTGGACTGTAGAGTATTGTGTTAGGAATGGGACTTGATAGTCGAATGGAGAAGGGTGAGGGGGGATGAGACGCACGTTCATCGATGCAGCCATGGACATCGCCGAGGATGATCAGGCGTCGTTTGTTATGGTGCGTGGGGAGGAGGTCTGGGTTGAGCTTCAAGACCTGTGTGATGATTGGCAGTGGGTCGTGATGTTTGTGCTGTCTGAATGCTTCGACAGCATCAATATGCTCGGGCAGCGGTCCGAAAAGCCGGTTCCTGACAAGGGCGAGTACTGCAGCAAGGCAGAGCGCGATGATGGGAATCGCGTATAAGCATTGTTCAAGGACTGATGGGGCGTCCGCGCCGAGATATGAGTGCGCCATACTGCGCAGGAACGAGTGTCTTCTAGTTGACTACCTACAGGTTATGAACGTGAAGTCGTCCAATGTTAGTATGTAGTGAGTCATGATACTTTCTCGTAAGTCATCACGTTCGAGAATCTCTTAAGTCTTAGAGGCTGACGATGACGATGACGCGGGGAACCTGGTAAGGGTAGATCATGCAGCGGAGTGCTTGCCGTCCACTGAATTGATTCAATCAGAGTGCTGGTATCGCAACCACACAAGATACATCTACAAGAAACGAAAAGAAATGTTCTATATGTACAAGTTACCGCAAACCATCTTCCTGAAGATACACTGCATTGTGCAGTGCTCCACTGCTCACTGGTACCAACCTGTTGCGCTGACTTGAGGTCCAGCAGCATCTCCACGATCTGGTATTAGTGGTGTGATGATATTGAAGTCTTTTACTAGCCCTTTCCATGTGTCGTAGTCGAGACTGAAGACAGCTTGATGCCGAAGACCAGTTCGTGGCCGCCCATTTCCACTGCTGGCATTATTGTCTGCGTCATCTTTTGACCTTGAATCTGTACTCTTATTAGCATTGGTAGTTATGTTTGAATAGGAGGAAGCAACTCACGTAACGTCGGCATCCCCTCACTATCATGGGAAACCTCAACAAGGCCATCTCGTATGAGAAAGCTCACGTAGAACAGATTCTCCACACTCTGACCAAAACTCGTCGGATGTAGCACAAAAGCAAACAATGGCACGCCCTCGTCATCCGCGATATTATTCCTCTCCATCAGTTCCTGTTGCTGTGCATCCGTCATGTCGTCGTTCAGCTCTGCCTCAGCGCGCTCGACACCTTCACTCTTGACTTGTATCAGACGCTTCTTAATGCGATTGCACAATGCTACCAGGGTGCCGTTCTCCGATTTCTGAAGATCTTCTGCTCTCAGTTCATCAGGGCGTGTTTCCACTTGTTGAGTGTTCCGCTGTTGCGTTGCTCGTCTTTGTGTGACTTTGCGAGCTCGTTTCTGTACTGATAGTGGACCAAGCAGAAAGCCAGGAACTGGTGGGCGCAGGTTCACAGGAAAGCAGGCTTGAGATCCGAGCCATGCCCAATTCAGCGCATCTCCAATATCATTCTCTTCCTCGTTCTCGCTGTCGTCGGGATCTGCATTTCGTTGTGTATGTCTTGGTCGATCTCTGTCTCCAGCATTCATGAAGGCTATACACTTTGCGACAAATTGATCCACATCTATGCCTTGTGCACCTTCCTCCATGGCTATTCGTTGCGATTTCTTTAGTGTGATGTCACCGACAGTCGTCAGGAAACGTGAGTCTATAGTCGCATCTGAAGTCTGTTTGACGCTGCCAAAAAGTGTTTTGGCTCGCTTGATCGCAGTCATCGCCCCGTCATTGTCAGCTTTCAGCCATTCCTGTCGGTTTTCTACGGCCTCTTTCTGAAGCTCGCGGTAACCCGTCCGTAACTTCCTGCGCTCTGAGAGGTCCTGGTTTGGGTCGAAATATTGGGTATCTTGATGCTCGAGCGGAGCCACTTCAATGGCAGGACCTTTGTCTTTGCGGCGACTCTTCGCAGGACGCTGCTTGTCATGGTCGTCGTCGTTGTCATCAGGCGCATGCCGTCGCAATGATGCCTGCATCGCACCAGTTGCGCTGCTTGTATTTTCTTTGTCGGAAGAACGACCAGGTGAGAGTGAGGGAGTCGTGGGATCTGTGGAAGCGCGACCAAACTGTCGTTCAGAAGACGTATCGTTGTGTATATCGACAGGGGCTGTCTCAGGACCGCGCAATCGCGCCATAGTGCGGTATATACCGCGCAGGAAAGGTTGAGGTCGATAGAGCTACTTTCGTGTTTGTTGAGGTATTGACTTGGTGCGAGATGAGGTTCGAGATTACACCAGCGGGACGTAAGCAACAGAGTGCGCGCGCTGCTGGGGCAGGAGTTGGCTGGGAGTGTCTCAGATGCCCAATGCGCCAGGAAGATTGGAGGACGCGGAAACGCGACTGGAGCGTGATTGAAGAAGTCCCTGCACGTGACTCCAGGTTGAGGGAGACTACAGCAATGTGGACAGTGACAATGAAATCACAATAAAAGCTGAGACTGATCTATGGAAAGACCGAGAGTGAAGCTATAGACTTGTAGGAGGATCTGCTCAGAGTCTGGTGTGACCGTCACCACTGATGGCTGACAGCGAGTCCTTCTCCTTTGCTGCTTCATCAGCCCTGCATCTTCCAGTTAGTGTTCGCATGTATGTTTCGATCGAAAGGCTGTGATGCTCGATAGATACTGAATCCTATAATAGAAATAAGCTTGATGGCTTCTCGAAACCAATCCCCTTCTCTACCCTTCTCAAACATCCTGAACTGAGACACATTGGCTCCAACCAGAATCCATTATCAGAGCTCTATGTAACAGCGCAAGTATGGGCAGATAGCAAGCCTCTCACTGTATCTGTACAGACACCTTACAAAGTTTTCAAACAAAGCCGAACATGGAATGAGTGGCTCACATTACCGATCGACTACGCGGATGTAACTCTATCTACTCAGATTGCCTTGACTGTGTGGGATCTGTCTCCGACTGGTGGCGATGGTGCTATAGGGCACTCTGTACCGTTTGGAGGTACAACAATATCCCTTTTTGACAAAGATAACACACTTCGAAATGGTCGGCAAAGATGTCATATTCATCGTTTCAAGGCTGCGGATGGATTGTCTTCATCCAGTACTCCATACGTGCTGCCGACGGGGCGGAGTAGCAAGACCGCAGCACCAAGAGTAGAAGATGCTGAGGCTGCAGAATTGCAAAGACTGGAAGAGCTATTGAAAAAGCACGAGATGGGTGACATTCCACGCAACGACTGGCTCGACAAAATGGTCTGGCAACGCATCTCCGAGCTTGAGCGCAGTCTTAGCAAGAAGCTCAGCGATGTGTCAAAGCGAGCAAGTTTAGAACAGATCACGAGTTCGACCGTGGCAAATGGGCTACCAGATAGCAACAAGTTCAGACCACGGGAAGCAGATATTGATCCAGCACAGTTCTTTCTCTACATTGACTTTCCTCGTTTCGATCATCCTATCGTCTTCACAGATCATGCGTATCCGGCTCCGCCGATTTCTACAATGCAGTCATCTGTTCAAGATATACAGTTGAGACCACCACCAGAAGTTGAGCTCGGTCCCGGTATCAATAACGACGACCCAGAAGCCGGTAGACTCATCAAGATATATGACCCAGAAGTCGGTATACGAAACAACCCTGTCGAAGAAAAGCACAGAAGGCTTGTTCGTAACCAACGGACTGGGACGCTAGACAGAGATTTAAAACCGAATGCCAAGATCAGAGATGAGCTTGCACATATATTATCATATGGTCCTACTGAGGATCTTAGTGCGGAAGAGAAGGATCTAGTCTGGAAGTTTCGACATCATCTCACACGTAACAAGCGTGCATTGACCAAGTTCGTACAGTCAACGACTTGGTCAGACGCAAATGAAGCACGACAGGCTGTATCAATGCTACCAAAGTGGACAGAGATTGATGTGGATGATGCGCTGGGTTTATTGGGTCCTACAATACACAACTCAGCCGTAAGGACATACGCTGTTGACAGGCTACGGAAAGCTGAAGATGAGGAGCTGCTTGTATATCTACTGCAACTTGTACAGGCGCTCAAGTTCGAGAAGCGTGGCGAAGCCGTGGAAGCAGCAGAAGATTCCTCTTTAGCACGATTCCTCATCTTTCGTGCTGTGGTGAATGCAAAGCTGGGCAATGCGCTACACTGGTTTCTCATGGTGGAATGTGATGATCAATCCGCAGGTCAAGCTTCTGAGCACAGGAAACTGTTTGCGAAGGTTGAGTATGATTTCATGGCTGCGCTGGAGCAGCAGCCAGATGGTGAAGCGAGACGAAGATCACTGTTGAGGCAAGGCGAGCTCATTGCGGTCCTTTCGAAGATCTCAAAAGACATCAGATTCAGCAAAGAAGATCGGACTCGCAAGATCGATCGTCTGAAGAAGTTGCTCGCTGACCCCAAGAACGAGCTGTTGACTATCAGCCCACCACTTCCTCTACCACTCGATCCGGATGTCCACATCACAGGCTGCTTTCCAGATGAGGCAAATGTCTTCAAATCTTCGCTTTTCCCTTTGAAGATCACCTTTTCAACGACCACAAAGCAACCTTACCCGGTCATATTCAAAACTGGCGATGACTTACGTCAAGACCAGCTTGTCATCCAAATCATCATGTTGATGGATCGACTTCTGCGTAAGGAGAATCTCGATCTCAAACTATCGCCTTATCGCATTCTCGCAACCTCTACCTCTGCCGGCGCTGTCCAGTTTGTTCCCTCACTGACGCTCTCCGCGATTGTGTCAAAGTACCCGACCCGCGACGGCGTCACACCTTTACTTGCCTACTTGCGCGCCCACAATCCCGATCCTGGTGCGCCACTCGGCGTTCGCGCTGCTGCCATGGACACGTATGCAAAGTCCTGCGCTGGTTACTGTGTCATCACTTACCTACTTGGTGTCGGTGATCGACATCTCGAGAACCTGCTGCTGGCTCCATCTGGCCACTTCTTCCATGCCGACTTCGGTTACATCCTCGGACGAGACCCGAAACCATTCGCTCCGCTGATGAAGCTGAGTCGTGAGATGGTCGATGGCATGGGAGGTGCGATACCCAGTCCGGCAGGAACTCCTATTGCATTGAATAACCACGATGCGCACTACTATCGTCAGTTCAAGCAGCACTGTTTCACGGCATACACAACATTACGCAAGTCGTCGAACCTTATTTTGAACCTCTTCGCCCTTATGGTCGATGCAAATGTGCCGGACATTCGTATGGAGCCCGAGCGTGCGGTGCAGAAGGTCAGGGAGCGCTTCCATCTTGAATTGAGGACTGAAGAAGAGGTTATCAGGATGTGGGAGGGCTTGATGGAGGATAGTCTGGGGAGCATGGTGGCTGGAGTCATTGACTGGACGCACGGGTTGGTACAGCGTTTCAGAGCATAATCATGACGCGATTGCGACTCTGCGCAGTCATCTGTAATTACGAATCCCCTTGATCCATCTGCTCCTTGGCTGCTTCTTGACTGTGAATCGCTATGCTGTAGCTTATATTGTGTTTCTGCATTCGCTTCATGCACGTCATGAGTCATGTTGGTGACCTCACTTCGTGCTTTCCATGTCACAACCCTGCACGCAAACTTTATTATCGCAACACAGCACAGACATGGCGGCACCGATTACACCTGATACACTGCTAAGGCGGCCTTTGTATGGTGTGTCATTCTGGTCAAGCACTATACAAGCTATATTGACCCGTTTGTACAGTGTACGATCTTCCACGAGAAATCCTTGACACCATACAATTGAAAGATGATTACGAAGCGCCAGCCGAGCCAGAGACACCACCACCACAGACACCCGCACAGGACGACGCACCTTCGAAAGACACCTCTACAAACAAGACAGGCATCACATGTACATTATGTGGGCTCTCGTTTGCCAACGTACAAGAACAGCGCAGTCATGCCCGATCAGACATCCATGGCTACAACATGAAACAAAGGCTACGTGGTCAGAAAGCTGTGAATGAAACAGAGTTCGAAAAGCTTGTGGGCGATCTGGATGAAAGCATATCGGGATCCGATTCTGAGTCTGACAGCGAGTCGGAAGAGGAGGATGCCTCCAAGATAAGCAAGACAAACGGCAGTAATCTGAGCGCACTGCTGAAACGGCAAGCTAATATCGAAGAACCCGAAGAAGCAGAGACGTATGGCAAGAAGAGGAAACGAGGCGCAGGGAAAGCACCTGTGATATGGTTCAAGACACCGCATTTGCCTTCCAACACATCTCTTGGTATATATCGCGCGCTCTTCTCGCAAGTGGAACAGCAGAGACTACCCGAGATTGTTGACGCCATTCACAAGAAGCAATTGTCATCTTTACCGCCGCCAGCGTCAGTGAAGATAGATGATGACGATGGTGGTGTTCCTCTACCAAAAGCAGAAGCGCTTGGTCCCCACATCTTTCTCTGCATGATCGGAGGTGGACATTTTGCAGCCATGGTCGTGTCGCTCAAACCTAAACTTACCAAAGTTCATGGCAACACCGAAAGACAAGCTACCGTCATAGCACACAAGACCTTCCACAGATACACAACACGTCGGAAACAGGGAGGTGCACAGTCCGCCGCCGACAACGCCAAAGGTGGCATCCACTCGGCTGGTTCATCGCTGCGTCGAGCGAACGAGATTGCACTTGAAACTGACATTCATCAGCTGCTGTCTGATTGGAAGACTATGATTGACACATCCGAACTGCTCTTCATCAGAGCATCCGGTACCACTAATCGGCGAGTCTTGTTCGGACCTTACGACGGTCAGGTGCTTCGAAGCGATGATCCTCGTAATCGTGGCTTCCCATTCAGCTCACGCCGTGCGACACAAGCAGAGCTGATCCGCTGTTTCACCGAGCTAACTCGCGTCAAAGTCAGCGTCATTGATGAAGCAGCAGTTGCAGCAGCTGCAGCTGAGGCCGAAGCAGAATCACAGCGAGCTACAGCAGCTGCTGCCGCAAAGGCACAAGCCGCAGCAGCGAGATCAGCAAAGACAGAGAAGAGCGCCGAAGAAGAAACAGCTCTACTTCATACCATGCAAATCGAAGCCCTCATCCGTCGATCGAAAGCTCCCGCACTTTTGTCCTATCTATCCACAAACTCGTTATCCGCAGACTTCGAATTCCACCCACCCTTCTCTCAAGCTCATTACCACGCATCCTCGCCACTCCACCTCGCCGCCAGCATAAACTCTCCAGCCATTGTGAGCGCCCTCCTCTTGAAAGCCAAAGCCAACCCGTCTCACCTGAACGGCGACGCAAAGCCAGCATACGATCTGGCCGGCGATCGCGCCACTCGCGATGCCTTCCGCCTCTGCCGGTTCGAACTTGGCGAAAGCGCCTGGGACTGGGCCGCAGCTCACGTACCCGATCCTCTGACCCGCGCCGCTGTCGAAGACCGCGATGCGCGCGAGAAGGAGGAAGCTGCCACTGCTGAAGCCGAGCGGCGCAAGGTCGAGCTGGAACGCATCAAGGAGGAAGACAAGCGCAAAAAAGATGCTCGCAAAGCCGCCGGTGTCGATCGTACAGAGCGCAAGCATGGCAAGGGCAAGGCTGTGGGCGCGAGCGTGACTGCTGAGGATCGACGTGAGCAGGAGGCTCGCGGTATGACACCGGAGATGCAGATGCGGCTTGAGAGAGAAAAGAGAGCGAAGGCTGCTGAGGAGCGTATGAAGAAGCTGAAGGGATAGTGATAGGCATCGAGAGTGTGATAGGTAGTCATTGTCGTAGCGAGCCCAGTTTCTGCAGGCTCGTGTCGGTATGGCAGTCCGTCGCTTCTCTCTTGTCTATAGCCTTGATCCCACTGTACGGCTGTTTTACGCTTCATGCTGTGCTATGCTGCTCTCGCGGTGTATCTCGCCTCTTGTCGCCCTATCTTGCACCAGGAGATCCATGCTGTTCTCCGACCAGTTGGTGCCCGTTCGGTCGCATCTCATGGTCGCTGCTATTGCTCGATGTTGTGGCATGAGATTCCATCGTGACAACGGTCGTCAGAAGCGCACCGAAGAGGACTGCTGAGTGACTGCATTGATGTCGAGTAATCGAACCCATGATTGACATCTGGTCAGACAATCTTGTCTCTTCGCGCTGTGCTGCTCGAACAGAGTTGCTGGTGTGGCAGGGTATCGAGCTGCCGGACCGCCAGTGACAGACTCTCTCAGGCAAGTGCGAGCCTGCAGATATCGCGCGAGGAGGCACGAGAAAGAGTAGGCGCGAAGCTATGTGCTCCTCGTTCCGACAGAAGGAAAGAGCCAATTGATGCATGATGTAAAAAAAGGCATCATATGTACGGACCTGTATATCGCCGTATACACCCACCTTCAGGACACCTACCTACACCCAAGGACTTTGGCTTCTTCATTCATGCGTGCATGCAACGCAATGCCGTATGGATGATGTGCATGATCTGGAAAAAGTAATAATGTCATCGAACATGTCGATATGTCCCTTCATCCTGTTGCATGGCTATTAGTGCACGCACGATCACTTTGTTCAGGAAAGAGCAACTGGCTGCAAAGCAAATCGAACTCAGAAGTTGCAATCACTCGTCAACATGATGGTCGGTCGAAGTTTCCAAATGATGGAATATATTATTGCAAAAACAAGTCATTTTCATCACCCAGGGCCCATGGCCGACTGGTTGCCGTTGATCCTCAGGGAATCGCAGCGATGCCCGCCGTCGGATGCCCTATATGGATGCCGCACAGCGATGCCCGCCGTCGGATGCCCTACATGGATGCCGCACAGCGATGCCCGCCGTCGGATGCCTCAAAGAGATGCGCTACGGCATGACTCCACCCCAGGGGAATCGGCCGCATCAATGATGGGTTCGCTGGATATTCGACTGCAAACTCCCGAGAGTTTCACAAGCTGTAGTACGGGACGCCGGTGCAGTTTGCTTTTGCCACTTTTTGGTGCTGGAAATAGAGTTGTGGGAGGGTAGGACTTTTGTTCGTTCAGCACCATTGCCCTTTTTGCCTGGCTTGTCTATGGCGAAGAGAACGCAGCAAGGTAGAGGGCACTTTCTACAGGGCAAACAATGAAGCCTTTTGATCACCAGGTATTCCTTCATAGTCTTATGGAGGACATATTCGGCGGAATCATTTCAGCAAAAGTGCAAAAGGCAGGAACAATCATGCGCAGCCTCAGACTCGAACTCGACCCTGAACTCGACCAGCGAGTGCTATGATACCCTTCTGGCATATGTGCTATGACATCCTCCCGGCATGTGTCATGGCCAGTCATGCAGAGCAAGTCTGGCGAGTCAGATAGTCGCCCTCATTGTGATCTGATACATGGCACACTCCCAGTATATCGAGGACGAACTGTGTAAAATCATGCACGGCAAAAGCACAGAATGCAGCTACGCCCAAGCGAGACTCGAACTCGAGCTCGATCCCGGCTTCGACCAAGTGATGCTAGGATACTTTCTTGGCTTGGCATATGTTACGCTTTCGCCCGCACGCACTCACTCACGCACGCAAGCAGTGCAAGAGCAAGACGGCTAGCAGTACATGGATCGTTCGTACTCGATCATGTCAGAGGTAGTGGAGGATGTATGACTTCTTCCACTCATACCACTCTTTCCCGCATCTGTTGAGTGCGAGTATCAGGTGCATACTACACACTCACAGTCCAAATATCAAAGTTCGCCCTCCACATTTCCCTGCTTCCTTCCTATGTTATTTCCCAGAAAACAGTTTTATCTCATAGCAGGTCAAAGGTCGTAGCGGTTGGCATTCCCTCCCCTTCACAATCCCCACCCCTAGCCCATTTCAGTATCTCCTTATTCTACCTTAATGCCAACCATACGACCCGGGGGCCTGCTCAACGTATGCAAATTAGTTTGGTCTTGCGCTTCACACGAGAATCGTCGTGTGAGGTGTTGTTCTTTTGTCAAATTTTTGGCTGAATTTCTTTTGGGTTTGCATGTTAGTTCTTGCTAAACCTTTTGCTGGTTGCGTGTGCATGAAGGTATGGATAGAGGTTGTGCCTTTTGCGCGGCCCGCAATGCATACAATTGGCAGCTGTATTGCGATACTTCGAAATGCTCAGTACAGGAACTCCAGTATATGCATGTGCTTGCTTAGTACCCTCTCTACTCTTATGCTGTACGGCATCTGCACCAGTGCACATGGTCTCTTTTCTTTCCAGCGTGATGGTGAGCATCGCACTGCTCGGTCGCAGCCACATTTCAATGTTCAAAATCCGCAAACTGTTCATCGTTCCTTCATGTTCCTTCAGAAACAACTTCATTTCATCACGAGGTCGATGGTGCAGCGGTTTAGGCCGTTGTACAATGACCTGATCACTCATTGTACAACCTGTTGTATAGTGGACTGATCACCCACTATACAACCCTAGTAAAGTGAACTGATCACCCACTTTACACCCTTACCCATCGACCTGCAAGAAGCAAACTTGGCTAAACTTTCTCGCACAGTTCACTTGGTGGAATGTGTCCTGGCAGGTTTCTTCTCGCACGTCCACGGCGTTGAGTAGTGGATGTGTTCTTCTTTTGCCATTTTTTTGTTCTCCTTCACAGTGACGGTAAGCTGGTGAAGGTGTTGTTTCTTTACCATTCTCTTTTGCTCTTGGCGTATGCAAACAAATCGGGCTTCTGCTTTATATCTTTCATATGGCAAACAATGCAGAGGTATCTATTAGCTGTGTGGCGATACATGCTAATTGACATTTAGAATTACACCATGCCTACACTTCTCGTGTGGCGCCTTCCCAGTCCTTCTATGTCGCACGGGCGTCACTGATCCATCAAAGTTCGGTTTTCACAAGGTGACACAATGTACATTCTACATTGCCCGACAACTCACACAGCGTAGCACTTATCCACTATTTAACGCCTCCCACGCGCCTGCCACCTGATGCCAATTTCCAGAGGGCGCTTGTGGACTGTCCCAAGATGCGCTTTTCGTCTCCTCGCATCGCGTTCCCACCTCCCTCGAGCCCTTCTCAATACTCTATAAATCAAAGGTCGCCGTCTACCCATGACTCGAAGCAACTGCCGCAATTCGTCTATCATTCATTGCACCTCGCGATCATTTCATCATGGGCCGAAAGAAGTAACTCTTCCCCTACCCTGCGTCCCACAGTTTCTACCTTCAATTCACAGCTATGATCTAATACTCGCTCAATCACCAGGATCACCACCTACGAGTTCGAGGGTTTCGACGTGGAGGAGATCAAACGCATTCTCGAGAACGAACATGACGAATCGGCCAAAAAGCGCGCCGAGCAGAAAGCTGCGATGAAAGAAGCGGCGGAAGCGGCTGTCGCACGAGAGAAGCAAAAGGAACGCGCCGAGGCCGAGAAAAAGAGGAAAGCCGGGAAGCAGAAAGCGAAGGCTGAGAAAGCTAAAGCAGAAGAAGTGAAGGCCGAGGAGAGAAAGAGTCAGCAGGAGAAGAAGAAGCAGGAGGAAGATGAGAAGAAGAAAGCTGCTGCGAAGGCTAAAGCAGAGCAGGAGAGAAGGGCCCAGGAAGCTGCTGCTGCACAGCAGCAGGCCAATGCTTACGACTACGAATACGACGTCATAGTGCCGGTGCCTGGGCCGTGCTTCTGTCCGCCGCCGCCGATGTTGGTGCCGATGTATGGGCCCATGGTTGGTCCGGGGATGGTAGTGAACCACGAAGGACTGTGGCAGACTCCGGGTATGGCTTTTGGTTGTGGTTGGTGAGGCACGGTTGACGGGGAAGGTCATGAGTGCGGTCGAGGTGGGTCACGGCAATGTTGTACGAATATATGTAAGCAAGTGTTGTAATCTCGAGCTGACTCATTAGGCCTGAAGTAGCAATATCCCCATTGGGTCACACAGTGCAACACATCATCTGCTGTCCTACGTCTCACACGCGCGGACTCCCCGCCTTATGCCAACTTCCAAGATGTGCTTGGGGACTGCTACACAATGCGCTGTCACCTCCATTCTATAACTTAGCCGTAGTCCCCCAGCAGCTCCTAGTTCGTACCATTGCTTTCTGACACTCAACAAGCCGATCTCTGCCGTTCCCCAAGCTATTACTGCTCGTGGTCGCTCCGCTGTGGTCAATTAACCATGCCAAAGAAGTGAAGAGCCCCCTCCACTACCATGGTTTAAACAATCTCAACTCCCCACTCTAACACTCCCACCCTCGCCACAGGATAACCACATACGAATTCGACGGCTTCAGTGCCAACGAAGTAAGGCGCATGCTCGGAAACGACAGTCATGAAGCTGCCAGGAAGCGAGAGCAGCAAAAGGCTAGCATGAAAAGAGCTGCAGAGGCGGCGGCAGCCGCTCATGCCAAGGAGAAGAGGAGAGCGGAGGAGAGCGCTCACATGAGGAGAGCTGCGGAGGCTGTGGCGGCGGTCTTTGCTAAAGAGCAGGATAGAGCGAGGGAGAAGGAGAGGGAGAGGGAGAAGAGGAGGGTTGAGGAGAAGAGGAGAGCTAAGGAGAAGAGAAGGGCGGAGGAGAGGGTCAGAGCTGCGGAGAGAGCCAAAGCAAGAGCTAAGGCAGAGGCAGGGGTAGAGATTAAAAGAGCTGCCATGGCCCGAGCAGAACGAGAGAAAAGGAGGCAGCAAGCTGCTGCACAAGCTACCAATCACTTTCACCGGCACCAGCCATACACCTTGCTGCCTGGTCCTCCGCTGGGGACGTTGGTGCCAACAGGATATCCTCCTACGTTCACAGACCAGCACGGGCTTTGGTAGAGGGGTGGATTGTAGTGAGGATTAAATGAAAGTCGATATACCGAGTCGCAATGTCGGTGGATAGAGATTGGCATTCAGGTCATGTTATACAAACCATACACATAGTCGAAATTCAAGCCGCCAATCTGTTGTTTTGACTGAACTTGTTTCATTCGTGCTTCTGATGGAACATCATTTTCAGATCTTGACGTGCCGCCGATGTGATGCTTTCTGACTTGTTCACATCCATATCTTTTACTCAGTATCATTCCTCACCTATATAGAGCTTATAGTCGATATCCTCTTCCGCTCCCTCTAATCTTACGTCCTTGTTATCATTCTGCTTGATTCACGCAACTTCGACAGGCTGTGAATTACGGGTGAGCCAAAGCCGCTGCTCAAAAAGTCAAGTCACCTGCCATCGAAGCTCTGCGTAAGATCACACAGCGTAACACATCCTCCGCTCTCCGACCTCTCACACAGGCGCGCCTACCCACCGCCTTATGCCAATGCCAACTTCCAAGATTTGGACTGCTATACAACGCGCTGTCCGCTCTATACCACTGCCTTCGCATACTGCATCAACGTCTTACCACGATCTTTTAACTCTCTCCCAAAAGCTCCACCAGCCAGATCGCGGCCATATAGTCATCTTAAGCATCTTCTACTCGTTACTAATCATCCTTCACCCGTCTATAGCTCAATATGCCCCAGAGGAAGTATATCTTCCTTTATTGCCACACACACACCACAGGTTCCCAGCTGACACAAGGCCTTCCGCAACAGAGTTACCGCCCACGAGTTCGAAGGCTTCAATGTAAAGGGGGTCAAGTCCGTTCTTGCGAACAACGACCATATTGCAGCCGCCAGAAAGCGAGCTGAGCAGAAGGTCGCACTTCAGAAAGCGGCCGAAGCAGCGGTAGCCAAGGAGAAGGCAAAGCAGCGCGCCGAGGCCGAGAAGAAGAGACAGGCGGACGAGCAAAGAAAAGCCGAGGAGAAGAAGGAGAAGGCGGAGAGAGCTAGAGCTCAGGAGAAGAAGAAGCGCGAGGAGGAAGAGAAGGCGAAGAAGGCCGCCGCAGCTTTAAAGGCTAGAGCTGCCTTGGAGGCTAGAGAGGAATCCGAGAGGAAAAGGACACCGCAACCTGCTGCTCAGGCTGCTCGGCATCAGCTACATGCGTTTATAGTTCCTATAGGTCCGCCGCCGCCGATGCTGGTGCCTATGGGGATCCCTCCGATGGTGAGGAATCAGCAGGAGCTGTGGCAGAGGGGTGGATTCTGGTCATAGGATTCGAAGGGAGGATGTAGGAGGAAGGCCTCTGGACCGGAGACCAGATCATACTGTATGGATCGCACCCAAAATCCATACTCCCAATCACGTCAAATACGTACCACATAAATCCCAGTACCATGTTGCTCTCCGATCTGATCTGGAGCGTACTTGAAATGCACCTGAGCTGCGAACCAATTGACATCAATTAATGCTGCTATTACTCCTCCTCCCCGACTACAGTGTGTACATGAAATCCGGCCTCTGATCGCCCAACTGGTGTATCTTCTCGCTCTCGCCCATGCCCGCGCCCCATCCATCTCTCTCACCTCTTCTCCTTCGTCCATTCTCAGCTACCAGCAGCTGTCTCATGAGCAGACTGCCGCCGAAGAGAAACAGCACCATGTAAGCGAGTACGACGGCGTGCCCGAGATCGTACTTGGGCTTGTCTTGGGCGCGGTAGATGTTGGAGGAGACGACACCATTGAGGTTGCCCTTTTTAGTCGTTAGTTGGTAGTCGACCAGACCAAGTGGTGCTGCAGACTCACCCATCCGATAACGAATCCCATCATGACACCCCTCTTAAACACACCCTCGAAATTGTTTGACGCCTTGAAAGAACAAATTAGGACCCTCACGGAAGCAGATCATATAACATGACAAACTCACCCAGACGACCGTGTTCGGAATGCACGGGTAAATGCCCGCCGCGCCCAAGAACACGCCGACGTACTTGACGGCGTTGTTCTGACTTGCGATGAGCATGATGAACCCGGCGAATCCGAGGATGGAGGCGAAGATGTTACAGAGGGCACGCTGGCCGGTGCGATCGGCGATGAATCCAATGGTGATCGTGGAGATGGCCGCAAGGGCATAAGGAGGGACGGTGAGCAGATTGGCGGTGGTGGACTTGTAGCCGAGAGAGCTGACTGTGATGAACGTTAGTCTTCAGTCCGGGAAGTATGTGGAGGAGTGGGAGGACAAACTAATGGTTGGCAGGAAGAGGGAGAAGGCGTAAAGAGGACAATCTGCGCCCATGTAGATGACCATATAAAGCCATTGTTTCCAGTCCTTGCAACTCTGCCAAAAGTACCTCATCTGGAAAACCTCGGTCTCGGCACTGGCTTGGTTATCGTCTTTGAGGCGGCGGAGGGCGAGTGCCTTTTCTTCGGGACTCAGGAAAGTCGCTTTGTCGGGGAAGTCATGCACCATCCAATAACTTGCAAGGCCGATCAGTACAGTCACCAGGCCTTCGAGGATGAAGATCTGAACATTGTCAGTATCCTTTCAGAGTCATATCAGCAGAGCCATAACGTACCCAAGCCCAACCTGGTTTTCCTCCAATTCCGTTCATCTGCGCAATTGCAGCTGCTAGCAGACCACCGAAACTACCCGCCAAAGCCGCAGCCGAGAAGAAGATGGCTGCGCGGATTCCAAACTCGGAGCGCTTGTACCAGCATGATAAGTAGTAGTTCACACCTGGGAACAAACCCGCCTCAGCGACGCCCAGAAAGAAGCGCGCTGTTGCAAGACCACTGAAACTTTTACACAACCCTGGCAAGAGTCAGCATAACTCGGGGATGCAGGATGAAGATTGTCCCACCCATGGTCACCATCACCACGCCCCACAGACTAATGGTAGCAGTCAAGAAAACTCGAGGTGTCCAAGTCTTAATAAGGACGTTCGTAAGCGGCTCGAACAGCGCATAACTGACGAAGAACAGCGATAGCGCTGCGTTGTATTGTCCTCCGGTCATGTGCAAGTCCGTAAGCAGTCCATTGAGTTTAGCATTGCCGATGTTCGTCCTGTCCAAGAAACTCGTCAAGTAGAGAAGACAAAGCCATGGGATCAGCTTGCGGTCGAGTTTGCGGAGTAGTTTCTTTTCCTGTCGTCGTGCCAGAGGTCGTCAGTCTGATGCTTCTGATCACCGTATAGGCCCGATTGACATGAGCTGTCGGATATTGAAGACATACCTTCGCAGTCCGCTCTTCCGGACTCATCCTATCAATGGCCTCATCTGCAGGACTAAGCGAGCTGCCGCTTCCACTGCCTGGATATCCTTCGACATAGTCTGCTTCTGCCTTGATGACGCTTGTTTCGCGGCCGAGGGCGTTTGTCGCCATCTCAAGAGGAAAACCGGTATACACCAAGGGTCGGGGGAAGGTCAGACGGAAATAAGTAAGGTGGTGATGATGTCGAGGAGAGTGTTGGGAAGTCACGGAGGTCACTTCAAGGACGAAAAGCTGGTGGACGAACTCAATTCTGCAAATGGCTGGGCATACCCCATTACTTGTATTTGTGACATTCCCCACCTTCTTTCCATCCCACATGCACAGCTACCTTAGTACCTGTGTACGAGGAGAAAGATGCAGTTACATCTTGTCACCGCTCGTCATTGGACGAGACGATGATTTTCAACCCCACATCTCCCCAGATCAGCTGTCCTCCCCCCCGCACATGTGTCAAGCTAGCCGCGGCTTGCGATGGGGATGAGTCGGGGATGGTTAGTGATAATGACTACAATGTCTGCGTACAACATGGTTCGAGATGCTATATACCTTCGTATGACAAAGGGGAGTATACGTGAATCATTAGCTATGTCTAAGATATACAAGAAGCTATACAGTCCTTCTACAGAGTTTCATCCTACACATTCTGCGGTTACTGACTCCGATATACCACCACGGATGCGAGCCAACACATCAACCACCTCCTTCGCAAACCCCAACGTTTTGTTCCGCTGCGCTCCCCGCCTCCTCCTTGCATCCGCAACGCACAGGTCGAGCACATTGTAGAACGCTTCCCGCGCCACGTCGTCCATGTCCGGCCCACCACGATGCGCAGCTTTCCTTCCATACAGTTGGCGACCTGCAGTCAGTGCACGAATAAAAGTCGCGTCGATCCTAAGGTTGCGGTCCATGACGTCCTTGACTGTATCCAGGACCCCTTGGAAATCGCCCATCTTGATGTATATGTGCAGCATGAGAGTCATTTCTGGTATTTTGAAAGGCTGTCGTCGCCCCCATTGGGAGCTTTGCACATCGTGCAGTAGCTTTATTGCAGCGTCGTTGGCGCCTTGAAGGACGAGGTTCCGTGTAGCGGCCAAGGTGACGTAGTGGGCTACTTTTCTATGCTTCTCGTCTTGGGTGAGGTAGTAGTGAAAGACAATATCGTGAACCTCAACTTCAGTAAGTTTGTTCTCCACGAGCGATTGGAGGAACAGTACTTCTTCGGTCCTCGTAACGTCTAGACCAGCATCTTGCGCACTTTTGATGAGGTGTTGTATGTCTTCTGCAGTATATTGGTCGCTCAACAACATTGCTTTCACTGCTAATGCCAGATTAAACGGCTGAGCGGGTAGGCCATCGGTCAACGAGGTCCGATAAGCCCGAATAGCTGCTTCATAATCGTGCTGAGCGAGCGCGCGCAATATATGTTGCTGTGCACGAGATCGAGAGGCTTCCTGTGCATATGCAGGCTGAAGAGGCTCTCTCAGACGTCGGTTCTGTAGCTTGTCTTCCTCTTCGCCATAGACCTTCATCAGACGGTCACCAACCTCAGATGAGTTATTGGCATTCTTGACCAGATCAGCAAGTACTTCTTCTGTCTGCAATGCTTCTTGGAATTTCAACCTGTTATTCGGCGCGATCCTGTACATGAGGAGTGAGGAAGCTTCCGAACTCAATGCGGGAAGTCGTTCGTGCTGAGACATGAACTTGCACCACTCTTCCACGCCTTTGATGTCCTCGGAATTGATGAGCAAGTCCAGCGTTCTTCGACACATTGATCTAGATGGTCGTGTATCAAACATGCTCAGGATCCTCATAACAAAGGCAACACTCTCCTCCACTGTATGCTGCTCGCAGTATCTATTGTAAAGACTGTCAAAGATACCTGCTTCAACCTCTGTAGGTCTTCCTACAATCTTAGCGTGTGCTTGCAAGTCGTGCAGAAGTCTCTCGACCTGCATCCAATCACCCTCGACAGCTTTCGCAAGCATGAAATTGGCCATGCTGGAGGGTGTGACGTCAAGGTTGTAGTCCTGTGTCATTTGCGTGGTATACTTCTCTGCTTTCTCCAAGTCTCCAGCTTCGACGCATGCCTTGATGATTGCGTTGAACTGATCCGTCGTGACAGCAGTAGAGGGAGAAAGAGCCAATATCTGCTTGAAAATCCGCTCGGTCATGTCCATGTTTCGTGTGGAGTTCCAGCATCTTCGAAGTAGAGAAGTGTTGCTTGTTTGTACTTCGCTAGCATTGAAGTCTATGTCACGGATTTTGAATCTCTGAAGCGCTTCTTCGGCATCGACAACACGACCATGTTCAGCAAAAGCCTCATATAGATATATGAGATTCTGCCTGCTAAGCTGAGGCGTCGTAACAATATCGGCTTCAAGCTGGGCAGTTGCAGAACTGCCTTTCCGGTCCTGGAGTACTTCTAGAAGATGATCATAAAAAGACGTGGTTGCATTTTTAGTGTCGAACAAGCAGGTGAAATCCAACTTCCAACCATGCTTGACCTCAGCATTCAGAAGAAGGTCAACAGCTGTGCCTAGCTTATTCGTACTCGTGAGGTGCCGAAGTACAACCTCGAGTTGTCTATCCGTGCATAATGATCCTGGCTCACGATTACCCCTCCAGAGCAATAGCGTGGCAGCATCGTCTAGACTTCCTTCACGGAAAGCACGTTGCGTAAGCTGGTCGGCCATGTCCCTGAGAATCTTTTGATTCTTCCTCCCGAGATCAAGATCACCTATAACAGCATACAGTGCTATCGTGTCAGAGATTGATGCTGTGCCGAAAGACCAGTCCAGAACTGTAGTGGAGAATATGTTGAGACCTTCGGACTCAGACATCCGAACGAGTGCTTCAAATACGCTCCGACAGAAACCTAGGGTACTTGCAGCAGTACCTTCTTGTAGAACCCACTGTATGTCTTGTTTCTTCCGAAGTGCTTGCCAATCTTTGAGAGAGTCAAGGGTTCGCTGATGGATGTCTGCGACCACGGAGTGCAGACCTTCAGCCTTGAAGGCACTAAGTAAGTGAGAAACAGATTTGCGCGCGAAGTTTTCCAAAGGTTCTGCTGCCCTTTCACAAAGTGACAGAAAGTCAAAGTAAGCACTTTCAAGTTGTTTGACGTGCAATTGCTGCATGATTCTTTCTGCCACCGTGATCTGGCTCTCTTTCCTTGCGGCAACGGTCGACGGTTTGTCTAAGTCTTGTGCCTCGACCTTCGACTCCGCAACAGATGCCAATACTCTGCGCCGAATATCAGTCCCTAGATGTGTGTGTAGTTCGGTCTTGCTCGATCTCCAGGCAATGCGGACTGCTCGTTGCATCTCGGAACTCAAATCATGGTGGCGCCTCTTGAAGAACACAGATAGCTCGTGGAAGCCTGCTGCTCGGAACTTGGTATCTTGCGACTCCAGACATTCTATGACTCGCGCCGCAATGATCCTTTGGTATGTGAAGGATCGCTCTTTTGTGTACGAAGGTATGAGCTTCGGAGGTAATGGTGTAACGTGATCGGGCAAAGTTCCCATTTGTGAAGCTGGCGAATGCGCGTGTGCAGACTTCAGAGCGTTTTGCGCCGGGATCTGTGGCCGATGAAGCATTGGGGGTTTGGTTGTGCCAGTACGAGTAGATGCATCTTGCTTTGCAGCATCGTCCTTTGGCCGAACAGCCTCCGCATGTCTGGTAACGTGTGTCTCTTGTCCTCTTCTGTTGACCGGGGCTGTAGGCAGACTCCTGTGCGATCTTCCCCTCGACCTCCATTCTTGGTTCGTGAGAGTTCTGCTGCTCGATTCGTCCGAGCGATTTTCCTCATATTCATGCTGAGATGTCGGGTGCCAGTCGCCACTAAGGTCAAACTCTGCTATCGCCGCCACGGCCCCATAGCTTTTGTAACCCTGCAACTTCTTGCCATTCTCTATGATTTTCTGAGCGAGCGCGATCCGTCTTCGTCGTTCTTCTGCTAGAAGGACAAGACCGCCAACTGATGTGCCCCAGGCTACGTGAGTGAGTGCGTGAAGACCAGTCTTTGGCTGGCTGCTGGCACGACGGAACATGAGCTTGTGGCGAGTAGCATATTACTGCCGCCAGGTGACGACCTTCAAGTGAAGCAAGTATATGTGGTTGGCGGCAATATCGCAGCATGCGACCATATGATACAACTTTGGAAGTCGAATGATCGACGGCCGTCGTGACTCGTTTGTCTTGGCAAGTTCGGAGTTACCATTGACCAACCACGACTTGATACCCTTTTGACGCATGATGATTGATGATGAATGATGATCCATCTTCATCATGTAACTATTTGCACGGTGGAATGGAGGACCTCACTCGAAGCGCAAGTCGAGTGCGATGACCAAAGAGGGAACAATGGCACGGCTGAAACAGCGAGACTTATTCGGGCAATGGTTTCATGGTCGCATTAATCATACTATGGCAATAACTCGTCGTCCTATCCTTCTTCCAGCTGTCAAACCTGTCTCACTACGCTCGAGTAAATGCTACATCGGCATTGTTAGCTTGATCCGATATGAGTGATACTTACGGCGGAGACTTACTAGCATCAATCTGCTTTATGTTCGGCAATGCCAACTTGACCTTATTCCTATACAGCACCGGCTGCCTCAGCTGCAACGGGTTGCCCTCAAAGTACACAGTCGTCAGCGCAGTCTTGTCCGCCAAGACTTCTTCGACCTCCTCGAAGCTGCCTAGTTGACAATTACTGGCCCAGACTTCCTCGATCTCGTTGTGTGTTTCGAGGCCGCGTAATGAGGTAATGGGATTTGATGAGACGTCGATGATGTGTAGGCTGTGTGATGAGGAGAGAGGCTCTAGCGAGTCGATGGCGTTGTGGGAGATGTATAGGTCGGTGAGGTTCGGTAATGTGGAAAGGTGGGCGAGAGAGGCTGATGTGAGGCGGTTGGACTGAATGGACAGGAGGGTGAGATTTGTGAGGGCGGAGAGGTTCTGTTTGAACATATTAGTCATTGTCATGGGATTGATGCAGGATCCAGGCTTACCTTGATCTCGGTGATCTTGTTCTTGCCCAGCCATAGCTCACGCAGGTTGACCAGGGTGTTCAGATTCTCAATATCCCTGATACGATTCGCGCCCAATTCTAAACTCGTCAACTGCGTCAATGTTTCCAATCCCTTAATTTCCACGATCTTGTTCTGGACAAAAAACACCTCCTTCAACTTCCGCATATGCTCCAATCGCCTGATATGTTTTATCCTGTTGAAGCTAAGATCCAGACTCGTTAACTCCGAGAACTGTTCCAGAAAGTCGAAGTGCTCAATCTCATTGTCATACAAGTCCAACTCTTTCAGCGTCTTCGCAGACTCCCAGGACTCGGGAAAGAGGATGCGCTTGAGTTCATTCTGTCGGAAACATAATCGGCGGAGTTGTGTGAATCGTTGTAGGTCGAGGGCTGCGACAGACTTGAGGCGGGCATGGGTGACATCGAGGTCGGTTTCCGTGGAATCGACGTCGGCGAGGAGGTCCTCATCGGCGGGAAGTATGTCGCCTGGGTGTTCTGTGATGACTTCGATCTTCGCTCGTTTTGTGGGTGCATCGCCATTGCTCTGATCTGTCGGCTGCCCCTCTTTGGACGAACTATCGAGCTCTCCCTCGTCAGACTCGGGCGGCGATTCCGCACCCTGATCTTCTACGTCCTCTTTCGGTTCAAGGCGCAACTTGCCATCCCAGCCATTCTTATCCTTCGGAGGTAACTTCTGGCCTTCCTCGTTCTCGTTGAAGTGTGGCATCTTGACAGTTTGCGGTGTCAGGGATGGTGACTTGCGGTGAGGGAAAGCTTTCAGAATGCTCAGTCAGCAGTGCTACTTTTCCAGGTTGTAAGGTAAGGTATCGGTGATCATGTGATAACCTCACTTTTAAACATTGCGGGGAAAGAGACAATTGGTCACGCGAGCTGGCTGGCAAGGCAGGCGCACTCGTCAAGATTTAGATATCTAGCGACAGACTTCTAATCGATCTTTAGTCATGATCATCATTGCTCACCCAGCTTAGCTACATTATAGCTACTATAACAGCAATTCATTATTCTCTAGACGCTCAATTGTTACCACTGCTTGCCACAATCTTCTGCTTACCACACCTTTGCTATCATGGCCAGCCGGAACGATCTGCCTTTGGAGGTGACCTGCATGATGCTATCTCTCCGCCTAGACTGCGTACCAGAAAACTCAGAATGCCATATCGAACAGTCCGATCTTGACGTGCTAAGTTGCAGAATTTCGAACCTCTTATCTATACGCCCTGCCTAGTCTCGCACTCAAGGCAAGGCGCCTGATCAAAGGCAAGACGAACAAGATCTTCGTGTACAGGACTACGCGAGACAAGACAACGACGCGGGATGAGCGCGAAAAGCTCGTCGACCTGCATTGGGAAGGCAGATCTAGCCTGGAAAAGGAAAACATTGACAGCGTGGTCGATCTCGAGCTTGACCTGCTTAGAGAATGTCTGCTGGAGCTCTTGAGCCTAGAGTTTCACAGGCATCGAAGGTTGTGTATAGCTCATACCATGTCCATGAACGACCCTAACATTGCAGCGTGTAGGGACAGCAATTGGCTCGCCTGGCGAGACAGCATGTAGACTTGCTAGTGACAGTACGAGTCAACCTGTAGTCGGTGGCAGACTGATAGCTAGAAAGGAGATTCACAATGAAGGACAGGAGCAAAGACAGAAAGAGCAGTATTATGACTTCATAAACGTTGATAGCATTCATTATATACAGACGTGCTTGCGTCAGGCTTTCTGATCATTCTCTATTTTCGAAACTGCATTACCTGCTTGACACGCTTACGCGAAGCAGAGGAGGCCAGGGTGGTCGAGGCCGTAGTTGATGGGAGAGTTGAACTTGAGGTTCTTGTCAAGCGCAGAAATCTGCTCAATCTCGGACTCTTCAATGCTCCATGAAGTGACATCGAGGTTCTGCTGGAGACGACCCTGGTTGTTGGACTTGGGGATGACGGCAATGCCGCGCTGGGTGGACCAGCGGAGGAGGATCTGAGCAGGGGTCTTGTTGTGCTTCTTGGCGATGCCAGTGATCAACTCGTGCTCGAGGAGGAGAGGGGTGTCCTTGGCGCGCTGCATCTCGAGCTCAATGAAGGAAGAGGGTCCGAATGAGGAGTAGGCGGTGATGTGGATGTCGTAGAATTTGCAGAGGTTGAGGAGGTCCTGCTGAACGAGGTAGGGGTGGTGCTCGATTTGGAGGGTCTGGGGCATGATCTTTGCGTAGCGTGTGAGGTCAAGCATCGACTGGCCGTTGTAGTTTGAGACACCAATGTTCTTGGCGAGCTTCTGCTCGTAGAGCTCCTCGAAAGCAGCCCATGTCTCGTGGAGAGGAGCCTTGATGGGTGTGATCTTTCCGTCCTCGTCGTTCCAGCTGGGAGGGTAGCGGACCTTGGGGTCAACGTACTTGATGGCGAGAGGGAAGTGAATAACGTAGAGGTCGAAGTAGTCAATGCCCTAAAGGATTGTTAGAAGGGCAGAATGATGCGACTGGATGCGTAACGTACCCAGTCAGCGAGCTGCTTCTTGGCAATTGGGATGACACGCTCCTTCTCGTGGAAAGAGTTCCAGAGCTTGGAGACAATGAAGAGGTCCTCACGCTTGACGAGACCGTCCTTGATGGCGCGGGCGACACCCTCACCAGCCTCCTTCTCGTTGCCGTAGTCTGGAAAGTACATATCAGTCCGGAACTCTTCAGTTCACCATTTTTTGAGCTGGCGAAGCCATTCGAAGGGCAAAATGTAGCTTACCGCATGCGCCGTCGAACAGACGGTATCCTGTCTTGATAGCGTTGTAAACGGTGTCCGCACATGTCGCATTATCGACCTTAGTCACTGTCAGTATGGTCTGATCTTGGCCTGAAGTCCAATGGAATGATCGTGGCTTGATGTCAAATGGTGAAAACATACCTTCCACAGACCGAATCCCACGAGGGGCATGGTGTTCTTGTTGTTCAAAGTGACAGACATGTTTGCAGAAGAGTAAGATGCTGGTGTGATAGAGAAAAGACGATGTTGTCGATGTTGTTGTAAGAGAGAAGAAGGAGAGTAAGTTTTTCTAGTTAGAGGAGCGGCGAACTTAAGGGCGGGGCAGATCCTAGGCGAAGAGCGCAAGAGCAGCGTCATGGCCTAACAGTTTTTCCGGTTGAATCGATGTGCAAAGAAACAACAGGCGGAAATGCAGATGGGTTAGATAGAGCTGGGCCCAGGTTATAAGATAGAAGGATGCGGTTAAGGTAGAGCTGTTGTTTCGATCGATCCCATCCCCGCCAATGATGTCCCCCACTTCAATGCTCTTTTGCCCGGACGCTCTTTCCCTTCCATCGTGCGAACTGGTGTACGTCTGTACATCAACCTTATTACCCTCGCCACCCAGTTAACCTCTATGGTCACGACATGTCTATTACTTCTATACCGTAACGAAGCTTTACTGCTGTTCTAGTTGAAGCTATACCACCACCTCTTCTACTAGACATGCCCCGCATATGTCTGGGAAATGCTCGGGAAATGATAAACCGAGTCGAAATTGCCTAAGTTCTCCCGGAAACAGGCTGAAGGGGTCATTGCATAATCATTCTCTTAACACACACTTGGCATATGTTTGTTGAAGCATTGCGGGGTGTTGGCAACGGATAAGCATTCTTGCTTGCGAACGACACTCGGGAAGCGTCTAAAGCGTGGCCATCTGCTTCGATACACCGGTGACGATAACGACCTTGCTTGTCGCCATCTTGTGCGAGAAGTCCTCGAACTTCACAATAGCAAGTAGATAATGCCTCTGCAACGCAACTTAATTAAATAATAGCAACGCACCGCATCAAAGCCTTACTAGTCACTGTAGGGATGATTGAAGCTTGCGCTCGAAACGCATGATCTGCGGTGACATTCCTATTGCCGCGCCACTCGGAGCATCTTCCTCCGATGCCCCTCATTCTCTCGAGAGTCCTTCACCTATGTGAAACACTATAGCTATACTCTTCATCTTCACCACAAACTGAACACAAATCTACACACATCATGACACCACGCACGATCAACTGGGGTATTCTTGCCACTGGCGGCATTGCCCAGACATTCACAAGGGATCTGCTCCTCGACCCGACCACCCGTGGTGTAGACAAGATCAAACACACCGTCGTTGCGGCTGCAAGTTCCTCGTCCGCCTCTCGTGCCCAGGACTTCCTGAAGGACATGAAGGCACCCTCCGATGCCAAGGCTTATGGTTCATATGAAGAGCTAGTCAAGGACAAGAACGTGGAGATCATTTACGTTGCTACACCGCACAGCCATCATTACCAGAACGTCAGGCTCTGCCTCGAAGCCGGCAAGCACGTTCTGTGCGAGAAGGCCTTCACAGTCAATGCGCCTCAGCTCAAAAAGCTCGTAGAAATTGCAAAGCAGAAAGTGGGTAGCAGCTCGAAGCCTTGAATGATAAGACTATACTGAAACGTTACCAGAAACTGTTCCTGATGGAAGCTGTCTGGACACGTTACTTTCCTTTATCCATCTACGTTCGCGAACAAATCACATCTGGTCGCATCGGAACAATCAATCGAGTCCTGGCAGATAATTCTATAGCAATGGACCCCGAGAAGTCCTTTGCTGATGGCAAGCACCGCATGGTCAACATGGACTTGGCTGGAGGTGCTTTACTGGACTTGGGCATCTACTCTCTCACATGGACTTTCCAATGTGCCTACACCACTCAGCCAAAGGAGAAAAGACAAAAGCCCACGACTCTGGGAGCAATCAAGCCTTACCACGCGACCGGTGCAGACGAGATGACAACCATTGTCAATGTATTCCCTCGATCGAAAGAGGATGGTGGCGACATCCATACTGTTGCCACCACAGGCATGCAGACATCAAGCGATCCCACTGGTGACCAGAAGACTGGTGGTCCCAGCATCAGGATTTATGGTAGCAAGGGGGAGATTCAGGTGTTCCCTCCAGCCTTCCGCCCTCTCGACACCAAGCTCATCCTGCATGACGGAACCGTCGAGGACAAGCACTGGGATATGCCAGGACCTGGTGAGAACTCTGGCTGGAAGAACGGCTACGGCGGCAATAAGAATGCGGAGGGCGAAGGTCATGGCATGTTCTGGGAGGCAGACGAGGCCGGTTTGGCGCTACTCGAGGGCAGACTAGAGGGTCAATACGAGGATCTCGACGAATCTATCGTGATCATGGAGGTCATGGATGAGGCACGTAAGCAAGGTGGACTGAAATACCCTGACAAGATCGAGTCACTCGACTACCCTATCAAGCTGTAAGTCTTGCCGGTGTAGATAAGACAGCTTAATGTCCATGTCTATGCTCGGACTGACTGCAACATACGACAGCCATGGTGGCGGAGGGTCCAGCTCCGAACCTATAAGATTTCATCACGATATATGAGGAGATGTAAAATATAATGAAAAGGAATGAGTCTGAACACCATACCATGAGCATGTGTGTCAAGATCTATACACTGATAGCTCAACAAGGTCGTCGTTCGGGCCGGACTCCAGCACCCAGCATGAAATCGCATGAAGTTCATGTCTCAGTGAACATGACGTTGAAACAGTGATGAAACATGTTGTGTCAGGTTCATGCAGGTAACCGCACCCCCCTTCAGGGTCCAGTGCCTTCCTATGTTTGTCAAGCACTACCAAGTTCACATATCTGACTTAACATCTTATCGTTGACTTTCAGATCCTTTGGCTCTTGCTCACCTTGGATTCGGCGCTGTGACCCTCACAGTTTCCTTGCTGAAACCAACAAACAGAGTGTCGCTGGCTCTGTAAAACCACTGTTCACGAGCGATCAAGATCTCATCTCCGTCGCGTTCTAGCAAGCCAAGCGTTATCATTCCACTCATGGACACCTACACAGTGCAGTGAAGAGAGCATGAACAGCTATGCCAACACGGCCGCAGCGCGTGCTCGCTGGCTCACGACGACCACTGTCGAAATCCGAGCTCAACGCATTCAGTCAGGTCGTCCAGTCTAAGCTATCAGCAACTGCAATACCAGCACCCAAAACACCGCGTGCTGCCACCAAGTCAGTGGCTAAAGATAAGCTTGCTGAACACGTCCGCAATCGTCTTGCCATGGCTGAGTTAGAGCCAAAGAACGGAGCCAGTGTGCCCGCAGCACGGACCATGGAGAGAATAGGCCCCGTGAAGCAAGACCAACCTCGTGTCTCCAAGTTTACGGAAGAGCTGGACAACGAAGATCAGGTTGATCCAGCCGAGATTCCTCATACGTGCGGCAAGGAAGTTCCATCAGCAGATCGCGATCTCCAGAAGACCAGCTCGAAGTCGACGTCTCCACCTCCAGTTGAAGTGCCAGACTCAACGCTCATCTTGCCACCAATACAGCCAGCTCACTTGTCAAAAGTCCGTCTCTACGAACCACCAATCGTTGGCACTGATGGCAGCCTTCATCACGATGGAACAGCCGTACCACCCAGATCAGATCACTCTTCCCTTTTTCTAACACACCAAAGACCTGTCCGGCGTCCTCAATACACCTCAACTTTCGACCTTGAGTATGACACTGTTTCACAATTCCAGGACCTCACCCTTGAAAAACGCAAAGACGACATAAAGTCTCACATTGGCTATGTCGAAAGCCGTTTAACATCACCATCATGCCTCTTCAACTTCCACACTATCGCCGAGGACGACGGAGGACGTCCTCATCTCGCTCTCGCTCTCGACCACATGCGGAGTACACCCGAAGAGCTCCAGAATCCAAGCAAGACACATCGCCTCACGCCGAAAGACCCACGCGAAGGTCGCCGCAATAGCCACAAAAGCACAAAGCTCCCATACCCCTTCTACCCGCCCGAGCTTCCCACCACCAAAGCTGCCCGCCTCTCCGCCTCCAGAGCCCAGATGAAGACAATCATAGCCCGCGAAGCCATCGGCCTCCTCGCCAAACTTCCGCCTGATGATCCCACCATAAGCCTCGCGCTCGAAGAGGTACTCGGAAGTAGTCGTCTCATGGACGCCGCCGCGGCCGATCTATCTGCCATCAGGACAGCAGAGCCAAAGTATAGAGACCAGGGACTTGTGGCGGTACCGTGGACGCTGGCGGCATTTCGAAAGGTGTGGGATGGCAAGACTTGGCCGAAACACGTACCGATGGATGCGCTTTCCGAGCGGCTTGTTGCGGCGTATGAGGAGAGGTATGGTAAGGGGTCATTACCGACGTGTGGATGTGCTTCGGACCATTCACACGTCCACAAGTATGTGGATGAACACACGCACACACCACAGCCCCAGCAGCAGGCTGGTTCTGAGCATGATGATAAGCCACTTCAGCTGTCTCCTGTCGACTCTGGCCACGAATCTTCCGACTCCGGCTCCAGCATCACGGTGATTCCGTCATGGCCTCTAGACACTAACGACTCCTCTGACGAGCAGCATCTTGCCGCTGTAGCACCCAATGTATGCGATGCTGCCGCACAGGCAATGCTAGCTGACTTGGATAAGGCGATGGCGAGGTTTGAGGAAGCGTTTGCGTTGGCGCGCAGTGTGGCTGCGACTCAGGTGAACATGAGAATGGTCGCGGCTGAGGACGGAAGTGGTGCGGAGAAAGGAGAAGTGGAGGAAGAGGAAGAAGAGGAAGAGGAAGAAGAGGAAGAGGAAGAAGAGGAAGAGGAAGAGGAGGAATTGTGAAATATGCTGAACATCTGAGATGTAGCCAGCGGACGCACTGTACACACGACATTGGTCGAACGTCCAATTACTCCGGCTCCTCCCTCTCTTGCTTGGACTTTGATAGCTATCGCATGCATCACTACCATGACACCACGACAGTGCACAAACATACCACTTGGACACACACGACTCTCACGACCTCACGACCTCACTCAGCACGATTGCCGCTTGCTCACCAGCACCGCGCTGCGCTGCGCTGTATAGCAGTATCCTTGCGAAACTCCGTAGCAATTCGAAATGCTCAACATTGACAAGATCCGTTACATTGCTACATGTATGCTATTCCACACTATACCCAGCCATCTTTCTCTGCATGCAATCCATAAAGGCATTTCCGTTCTTTCTGTGCCCATATACCCATGCCCGTGAGTTCCCAATGCAGATGTCTGAATTCATTGTTTGCGCCTGAAATGCGTGGGTGGTTTCTCTTCTTCCTTCTTTCTCGTCTGTACTTGCTCTGTGAGCCCCAGCTCGACTCGATCACGCAGACAGCTTCCGAGTATGTCACTCCAGGAATCATCAGCTGACCATATATCTTACATCCCACCGCACGCTGACCACCACACTATCCAACCACACTTCCGCCTCTTGCTTGGTCTCATGACCGTACGGCGTCTCTTGCGACTGTGGCCCACTCTTATCTGTATCCTGCTCGTTGGGCAAAAATTCTCCTTCAGACATCCAGTCAATCACCTCACATCACTATCTACAGCTCAGCCACCTTTCCTCTCCGCCTCATTCGCCGGAAGCGGTTCTCCTTTCGACGTCTTATCAACACTCAACGTCTTGCCCTTTCGGGCTTTCCTGCCAGTAGCTTGCTGCCAGGGATTGGTAGTCTGTGCTTGAGTTGTGCGTGCTGGCTGAGGCGGCTGCGAAGTCGTGGAGGGCGTACTCGTTACAGGTGGCTCGGGTTGGGAGGTGTGAGCAGTCAATGACAACGATGGTAAGCCGGGATGTGTGTCGCCATTTGCCAGGATACCGGATTTAGGATGGGGCGCTGGTGCGACGGAGTGGTTTGGAACGATCGACGGAAGTGTCGAGGCAGAGTTCGTTGGAGCTGCAGGACCTGAAGCTGGATTTGGATTTCGAGCTGGAGCTGCCACTGGGGTTCCATTGAGCAGGACGGCAGTTGTGGGCTTTGCCACAGTTCTGACATTCTCATCATGCTTGACATTATTGATATTGCGAGCAACAATCGGAGAGTCTGCTGGGGTGTTCGTCTCGGCCACAGGCGAAAGGTACGCAGTCGCAGGCGGGTCGCATTCAGGTGCAGATGTTGCAGGCAAGCCATTCGATGAAGCGACGAGGTCAATCGGTGATGGTGAAGTGCGAAGAGCTTCCGAACTACCTCGATGCAAGATACTGTGGCTGGGTAAAGTCGTGGAAGAATCTGCGCATCCAGAGTCTTCTGAATGAGCGCTATCTGTTGACGGAAGATTGGGCACGACGATCCTCAAAGGTTCTGGCGATGTGGCCAGATTCCCAGCTGGGACACCGTTGGTCAGAGGAGTCTTTGGTGCACCAAAAGCCGGTAATGTATGCGCTGATGACTGCACAGATGCATTGCTTAAAGACCGCTGCGTGGAAACGTTGCCAAAAACACCTTGTGCAGGGCTCAATTGGTGGGCATTGCCGATTGGAATATTCGTTCCTGGATTCTGCAGGACGTGGTCTGGCCGAAATGGAACGTCCGTGAAGCGACGCCGGTGCGGGCTGTTGTTTGTGAGCACTATACCATTAGTATCACCATTTCGAAGTCCATTGCTGATAGACGACAGGGACACAACATGCTGAGATGAGCTTGGCTCGGACCTTGAGAACCCATCCTTTGCAGTGCTGATAGCATCGTCTTGCTGGCTTTTCAGCCACGAGTCTGGTAGTGAGCTAGCTAAGCTTTGGGGTGTGGCTGATGTCTGCGAAGTCTGATCAAGTGCTTCTGTTGAAACAGAACTGTTCTCGGTGTATGTATTGACATATTGACTTCCACTACCATAGCCATAACCAAGATATTCGCGTGCTACCGGCTCCACAAAGGGCAAGTAATATGTCCCATATGGTCCGATGAATGGCCCTATAAGGTTGTGTTGCTGGACAGCACCTTGAATCTGTAGTTGTGGTATTGTCGGTATTGTGTTATACTGACCTCGTGGCAATGCATAGGGCTGTGGGAGAGGTCTTGGTGGTTGCGATTGACTGCGAGTTGAAGTAGTCGGTACAGCAGTCGCTGGGAGTCGCTGATACTGTCGGCGAAGCGGCACAGATGGGCCCAGTAGTGGCGAGGAGGGATTCGTATCAGTACCCGGTGATTTTGCATGTGTGCTAACACTCAGGGGTGTTTCGTAAGCAGAAGCGTGTGTTTGCAGACGCTGCGATGAAGGCATCGCCGAAGGTTCCTCCATACTTCCAAGTGTCGATCCTCGGTAATTCTGTAACGTAGGAAGAGCATGTTGCCTTGGATCCAAACTCTGACTGCGTGCTTGTCCAGTACCGTACTCTTGACCCTGAGCTCGATGTAGTTGGGCTGAAATCATTAGCTGCTGCGCGCGCAGTGTTTGTACTTCATTGGATAGTTGTTGTGACATTTGGGTTAGCTGATCTAGCTCAGTTTGAGCGCGCAATTGTTGCGGTAAAGGTCGGAAGTGATAATCGACGGGTACATGACCGTATTGCGCATTCTGCAGTGTGGCATGTGGATTTGTATTGAACGCAGGAGGATTTGACGCGCGCCTGTTGTTTGGTCCATTGCGTTGGGTTGATTGAAATCGACTGCGCGGTGTGCTTATAGTAGCTCGAGTGCTGCTCCGACCAGACTGCGATTGACTCCGTGACAAGATTGGCTTTGGCTGAGGTGTAGGCTTTTCGAAGATCGGTCGTATGGGACTTACTGGAAATTCGAACTGCTCGCACATACTGGAGTCGACGTCATCACCATCGGTGAGATGGCGAAAAGCTTGACGGAATTCCAAATGTAGGCCACGAAATGCTGTATCATCCGCTGTGTTGGCTAGATTGCGTTCCGTGTTGAAGGGCTCCTCCACACATAGCATATTAGTACCGTTTGCTAATTGCCACCTCTTCTCGACCTTGGTCAGGAGACGACCGGCGCGGACCGACACAACAGAAGTGTCATAGTCGAACTCGTGGCCGTAATGTCGGAAGAATTGGAACAGAAGCTCTGCGATAGACTCCTTGTTTGCAGCGCTAAAGCCACGAAATGTCTCGAGGTCTTCCACAAAGTCACTTCGTGCCAAGCCAGTGCCATCGACCAATGGAATTACCGGCAGGACTGGTGGATTGCGTGTTTGTAGGAAGTTGATGAGTAATAGTGTCCAAGTATAGGAGCTTAGTGTACCACCAGAGGCTTTGAAAGACCTATTAGCACAGAACGCCAGGCTATCCTCTTGAACAGAAATGCTTACCCTCGTTGATTACACGTTTCTTGGTCCAGTGTTTCACGATCATCGCCAACGGTCGCACCCGCTCATCCAGCTGGATATACGTCTTGACCAGTCTCGTGTTCTTCACGGCCACTTGTGCATTGACGTTGAGATCACAAGCTAGATCTAGCTCTGGATCCCAGATCTTGACTATAGGTACTCCTCTCGCATGCACGCAGGTTACTTTCTGCATTCCGCCTGTATAAAGTTAGTTAAATGGTTATAGCCCGCAATATGAAGTCCAAGACGAACTCTTCGCCAGTAAGTTGGCCAATGTACACGTCTGCAAGACTTCTTTCATCGTCACACAAACGTCGACTGCGCTGCATTAGCTGGAGCCCTCAACAAAAACATGCGCACATACCATCGGATCTGCTAGTGAACAGTAGATTGCCAGAAGACCCAAACACAGCAACTTGTACTGAGAGCTCCGGAAAAGCAGTACACAAAATAGTCTGCAACTTATTCACTACCTGCGCACGTTTTGCTGCGGAGTCTGACGATGGTAATAATCGTTCATAGAGAGCTCGAGTATCGCGATCCAGCTTCTGCTCCTGAGCTGGCAACAATATGGCCTTTAATGCATCTCCTTCTTCTTCTAAAGGCTCAGTGCCTATCGTATACGGCATTCTCCTACGTGACGTCTGCGTACTCTGAAATCGACAAGTGTCGGACGTCGCCTTGCGAATTGATGGCATCGCTCTTACAGATTCGCTCACTGCTGACTGAGGTGTATCTCTCCCTTCTTGCCCTGCAGGTGACGGCGTGCGAACATTGAAGGCGAAATCTCGAGGATGTTGACGCGGTGTCGAAGGGACTGAATTTGATTGTTGAGGTGCCAGTCTTGGTCGTGGGAGGGATTGTAGGTGTGGTATCACGATTTCGGAGTTTGTAGACATCTTCACAGCCTCCCTGCTATCGTCTAGCCCAGACATTTAATATATGTCGTAACGCTATGCTTCCCATGAGTATCTGTGCTGGCCAGCAGCGGTTGTAGTGTGAGTTCGTATGTCGGCCCTTGTAATCCGTGCGCGCTGCCACGAAGTTACTTTTGCAGCCCGGCGATCTAAATAGACTTGCTACACGGTTTGGACGAGTTGTGGACTTGTTCAGGCCGCGTGCACGATATTGCTGATGACAGGATCTGAGTCCTCAAGACATACAATGGTAGTGATTGCTATGTAACAGTTCCGTGGCGGTTCCGATCTTGTTTCTAGTTTGGTTGGTCTGTTGCGCCTGGAATTGAGGTCGTTATTGCCCGTCGGCAAGTGTGCTGCTGCGCAAACAGGTTGGCCGATACATGCAAGATCCACCTCCGTCGAGCAACAGCGCGTCGATGCTAGACGATGACGTTTCTCCACGTCTGAACCAATCTGCAATTTCCAGACCAGGATGTTGTGGCAGTAATGATGTGATGGAGGCCACGAAGCATCAGAGAAATACCTACAATGGCTACGAGGGTAGATTCCTGTTGCTTTCGTCGCGATCGATAGGAGGCGTAGGATAGGACGATGACAAAAATGGTGGAGCGACGCCTTCGACCAAGCGGACAATGATGAAGTGTTGCAGCTGGAACCCCGGAGCATGTGAAACACTTTGAAACAACAAGGGGGCTGCCCAAACAATTGGGTATTCATGTCTGCCTGCAGAATTTGCGACATGCGATCGTAAGACAGTGTTATGAGAGGTACAAAATCATATTGATGTAATCTACCCTAGCATCACTACCTTTACAGCACGCGCCTGAGCCTTTTTGTCGCAAGCAATGATGTGCTGTATGATGTCCCTTATAATATACAACCTGGAACTCCAAACCACCTTTCCCATCTGCAGACCACCCGACATCATGCATAGAGTCTTTTCGTGATCTTGGCCAGAACTTTGGGGGTGTCAGCATGCGATCGGGACTTCGCCTATGGATAACGTACTGTGTAGAGCTACAACGCTGATGATGAATGCGACAGACAATGACATGACGACGAACGGGTCAACCTTGAGGCCCGGGGATTCGTCCGTGTACAGCCCTGACCAATTGATCAGCATCTTCCAACAAGGCAGCGCCAACAGTATCACGCACGTAACATTGTGCTTGTGCTGCCACCAGCGCCTGCAGCCCGAGTGCTAGCGGGCCGTGCATTTGCTACTTTGTCCTGTCTGTCTGCTGCCGCGCGTCTTCGCAAAAGTGTGCGAGGACCTCCAGGAGGGGTTGGGGAGCTCGGTCGCGAAGCGCCAGAGGCGGCTGCTGCAGCATCGGCAGGAGAAGACTGTTCGTGGGCGAGTTGTTAGTACGATTGCCAATTCCGCAAACTGTGAAGTGCGCATGGAGCCCTTGTGTTCCTCCAAGTTCCCGTCCCGCTACTCTCATGTGTTACTCATCTTAGCTTTTGCAGTCAAACATATCCTTGCTCTTTCTCGTCCGCTTTCTTCCACCAGTCCTCGGTATTGTCACGTTCGTGGTACTTGTGCGGCGTCCACATGCGCAACGCTTGACTCCACAAACGCGCGACCCCGCGTGTAGGCTTGCTATGGCACGAGGGTACTCACCATGATGTATTAATTGACTTGTCTCTAGACCACTTGGACGTAGCGTGATGTGATGTGTAATGGGTGTAATGTTCAAGAGGTTAAAGCAACACCTGGCAATGCGGAGAAGGTTCAATGATGGATCATAGGGCTGACCAGTTCCACGTATACCGAACTTCTTCCACCGAAGTCTAAACATTCATCGTCTCATATTCTACAACAACATCGCCCCTCCTGTATCTTCACCAGCACTATCAGGTCACCATTCTCTGAAAGATGTCGCGCCATCATCCCGATCTCGTAATGTGCCGCAAGCAGCCTGGAATCGCCATCGGCCGTCTCTGCGATAAGTGCGACGGAAAGTGCCCAGTTTGCGATTCCTACGTTCGGCCAACAACCCTCGTCCGAATCTGCGATGAGTGCAGCTTCGGCAATTACCAGAACAAATGTGTCGTCTGCGGTGGTGAAGGTACGTCGCCAAAACTCTCGTCACTGGCAAGCATGAACTAACAGATTGTCTCTTCCAGGCATTTCTGACGCTTTCTACTGCTTCGAGTGCACAAGACTGGAGAAAGATCGCGACGGCTGCCCGAAGATCATCAATTTGGGAAGTAGTAGGACGGATCTGTTTTACCGTAAGCTATATCGTTCAAAACATCAGGTAGCAGGGCTAACCAGTTTCTAGAGAAAAAGAACTTTCGCAATCAATAGCCTGGTTCTGGATTGTCCCCTGCGCAATTTGCCGGTCACAAGATGACCTCTAAAAGATCTTGTCTGGAGTCTTCCGAGAGCATACCGATTCGACTCGAGCGCGACAGGCGGCGCTCATTATGAGTTGTAATGGCGAAGACACAACTAGAAGACAGTCATAGAGGTGGATTTTCATCGTCGGTGTCATTATGGTATCATACGTATGTCACCTTGACGGCCATTCCTGCTGTCCGTCTGACCTTTTCCCAAGATAGTCTCAGAACTTGCTCAACGCGCAATCTGACGTCTCTTCGTGCTAAGGCTGTCAACAAGGCAAACATGAACAAGAATATCCGCAGAAGAGCGAGTGGATGTCGCCAAATGCCACTGCCCATGCGCAGGACATGCTGTCGTGCAACTGACAGTAGCAGCATTGCTCTCCTTGCGAAGCTAATGATAGGTGGTTTTGGTGCTTTCCCTGGCGGATTGGGAGAAGTTGCTTTCGCCCTTATAGCGGAGCTGTTTCGCGCCAGTCTCGTGCTGGGCCGAGTTTCGGTCGCTACCGGTATTTCTGATCGCCGAGATGAGTGTAACGAGGCATGATCTTGCTGTATTCGCGCAGCTTCCTCCAGTCTACGTCGGCCTTCCTCCTCTTGCCGCATCTTCGCGTCCTCGAGCTGTTCACGTCGCTGCTTATTCAGCGCCTCCTCTCGCTGAGCCTCATGCTTCGGCTCGTCTTGTAATGCTTGCAAGGCTTGGAGAAATGCCTCTTTCCGGTCATCATCCAGAATTTCGCTCATCTGGATGAACTGTTTCGCATACTCCCAATCCTGATTTCGTGGGAGGACATACAATGTAAATATTTCAAGAATCTTCAATCTTTGGTTCAAGTCTCTCGGCGTGCTTGTGCCACTGGCATGGAATGTGTCTGGGCGTCTGATGTACTTCTCCTGCGCCATGTGTTTTGCAATGTCTAGGTCAGGCTGTCCAGTAATGGATAGGTATGTCTCCAATCGTTGTTGTGTCAGCCGCTGGGAGGGTGCGTGCGCCAGCAGAAGTGTTGCTCTGCACATCTTGTCAGTATTTTCCTCTATCTGTCAAGTGCGCTTTCTTACAGCAACGCCACAACTTCGATATCCACGCTGCCTTCGTTCCCGTTGTACCCATTCTGCACCACTTCCTCCCAAATACTGCAGCTGCTCGTCTTATCAACGAGCTCCTTCCACCTCGCACTTCCAATTGCTCTCTTCCCATCCTCCGATCCAAGCTCAACCACCTCATTCAGTATCGAGACATATAATCCCCAGACTTTACATCGTGCGTTCTTCGTTGCGGAGGCTATCGGCGCGCTCGCTGAGGCTTCCTGCGCCAGATGGTCGGGAGATGATGGCGTGGATGGTGTGACTATAGGTTCGAGCACATCCAGGGCTTCAGATATGCGGCGCGTCAGGAATAGCTGTGATGCTTGCTTGTAGACTCGTGGGATGCTTGGAGGCTGTCTGTCGGCTGAGGTTAAGGAGGAGATCGAGGAGTACATCTGCGGATATTCGCGATTCGTTATAGTTGTCGTTGTTGTTGACATGGTGTCGAGCTAGGCGCAGTAGGCGCTCGTAGTGTGCGAGGCAAGAGATTCGTGTGTCGGTGTGCTGATTCTTATGTTGGCGGAATGGGACATCTTCGACACCGTCGCGTTCGTTTCAGAGTGACGGAGCTGCCGAGGCAGGGTCACGTGACATGCGTTTCAGATTGAGGCAAATACGAGAGAAGTACAAGCAGTCTTCGACCTCTTTCAAGGCGTGGATAGTAGATCTGATTTATATCTGCTTGATGGGATCTGGTGTATACAGTCTTGGGCAGATCAGCGCCACAATGAGAGGCATCGTTACTCGCAAGAACTATTCGCAGCTCTCCAGCTCTTTCCGGATCTCAAGATCATTCACTTCATCATCATATTTCGCCTCCCGAGATCGACTCAGGTTTTCGAGTCGTGCGCTTACTACAACAATCCCTTGACTGTATAAGTGGCCAAGACTCTCCAGCTTCATCCTTTCTCTCCTTCCTCTCTCCAAGACAGCGCCCATCATGGAGGTCGATCGTACCGACTTCCCGGCAATGCTGCCGACCATGCTCAAACACATCTCCAATGCTCACTTCGTAGCCTTCGATCTCGAGCTCTCCGGAATCCCAACTCGCCAACCCAACGCTGGTGGTGGAGGCCGACAGACTTTGCAGCAACGTTACAGTGAGGTGAAGCGTGCAGCAGAGACGTTTCACATCCTACAATTTGGCTTGACCTGTGTTGAGCAAGATGACCAAAACGAGAAGTACATCCTACGGTCTTACAACTTCAATCTCAGTCCACTCATTGGTGATGGTCTTGATGTCGAGCGAGAGTTCACATATTCTACGGGAGCCGTCGACTTTCTCCTTTCTGTGGGCTATAGCATGGACTCTCCTTTCAAGGATGGCGTGCCTTACCTTACACGAGAGGAGACAACAGCAGCACGCAAGAAGGCAATGGAGAAGTCAGATCGAGCTTCGATACCTGATATCACCATCAGACCTGACGATGAAAAGGCACTGAAGTTCATAAAACGAGTGAAGAAAGAGATTGATGCGTGGAAGAAGCTTCCAAGGGTAAGTCGAACTGCTCGATTACATGCTGAAGAATAATAGACTACCTTGCAGTCATCTTGCTTTCAAGTTACACTCAAACCACAGACGTATACATGCTAACAGAGCCAGGAGGACAATCCGTACTGGAACGTTGGCGGCAGAATGACACCAGAGAATTTCAAGTTGCCTCTGAACGGCTTTGAGAAGCGATTGACTCATCAAATCGTGCGAGCAGAGTATCCCGACTTGCAGACATACGGAACCAGGGATTTCGTTCAAGTCGAGACAAAGAACGTGGAGAAGCAAGTCGAGGAGAAAGCGCAGTTGGAACGACGACTGGATCGAGCACTGTCAAGCAACATTGGGTTCAGGTGGCTCACGGAAGCTCTTGCTGGTGAATCTCTTGCTGGTCTTGACTTGCACGCTATACCACTAAAAATTGAAGGCGAAGACCAGTTCATCTCAGTAGAGGCATTCACAGATCGTATCGATGCCATCAAGGCAGTTCTTGCACAAAGGCCACGAGTTCTGGTTGGACACAATTGCTTCATGGATCTCGTGTTCATTCATAACTACTTCTATGGGACACTGCCAGATTCTGTGGAAGGATTCCAAGAGTCGCTTCATGCGAAATTCCCGACGATAGTCGACACGAAATACCTATCGACAGTTGGACCAGATGCACTTCACTTCAGGAACTCGCAGCTATCGCAGATCGAGGAAGCTCTTGCGGATGACGACAAGCCTGTCTTTGGTGAGTATCAGCGATGATGTTCAGTGTCTCCAGGCTGACATAACATACTAGGCTACCCGAGTGATCATCCAAGATACCTCAACTCCGAGAAGTACCACGAAGCTGGCTTCGACAGTTTCATAACATCAAAGGTCTTTCTCAGACTTGCATCACGTCTGAATGCACCAGCTAGTGCGAAGCTGGATCCAAGCACAGAGACAATTACAACACCAAAACCAGCTGAGAAAGAGCAAGCCGGTTTTGTGGGAACCCCAATTGCAAAGAAGAGGAGGAAGTTGATCGAGGAAGATGCCCCAGCAAGACCAGGTACTTCTACCACCAGATTCTCGCACGCTAATCTCTACGATGCACTACCTGATGAGAGCTCTGAGGCATCACCAGTGGTCTCAACACCTACCAAGTCACAACCAGGAGATGGAAATACCACGAATGACATGCCTATACAGCCGCTAGACAGCGCGAAGATCTCCGAACTTCTGCCTGCATGGGATACCGAGTTCTGGCACAAGTACAGCAACAAGCTCCGCGTCTACGGCACGCAGGAAGAAGAATGCGACCTCACCCAGAAGCGCAAGACAGTTACTGCAGTAGATCCAGCAATAGTCGAGGACGAAGGTGGATTCCAACTTGAAAGACGACCATCAGTGCTATCGACAATCAACGAGACTCTTAGCGCATTCTGGCTCGGCAAAAAGTGATGGCAAAGTTGTATGTTTCAACTTTTCAGCTTATCAAGGGTGTTCCCGCGTCGGGCGATCATCCCGGTCGGTGGGACAAATCATGAGGCTGAACGTTATCTGGTTCACCTCTGCGCACGCGGCCGAGCATGACGAACTGCACGCTTGTGCGAACGACAGCCAATCATAGCTAGGTGCAATATGCTCCATCGCTGAGCCATCGCAAGCTGTTGCAATCAGGCGCGAGTGGCGACTGATTGTGGGATGATATGGCTTGGCACGTTCAGCGGTGAAGTGCTTGGTGATGATAAGGGATAAGAAAGAATGCTGAAGACTGATATACAGTGCATCCCCGTCCTGAGACCTCGCCCGCCCGACCTGATACTGTGTGGCATGCATCCTGCTTTGACCTACTCTGCAAGCGCAAATATAACATCAGATTGTGACATTGATCCCGGTTGACTCTGTTCCGTCTGTGTGAAGTGATACAAGAACATCAGAGCTCGGAACCACAAGCCTTTCTTTGAAGCAGAAACAAGCTCAGCTCTTCTAGCCCTTACCGGCCCTGCAGTAAACAAGATGGTACCGCACCCTCCTCCCCCTTGCCTCTCCCTCTCCCC
>Ga0058698_10000069_pt1 | contig 57417 bp, 56 predicted proteins | sample AgamicAsSfe_FD_67288 | JGI IMG/M metagenome (GOLD analysis project Ga0058698, IMG submission 67288) | Agave microbial communities from Guanajuato, Mexico - As.Sf.e | ecosystem: Host-associated > Plants > Phyllosphere > Phylloplane/Leaf | place: Guanajuato, Mexico | collected 2012-05-30
CTAAGGTACGTTCCTGATACTTTCCACTAAACTCCTTGGCGAACATCCTTTTTGGGGCGTTTTCTCGCATCCACATGAATTGAGTCAAGAACCGGCGATATTGTAGCTTGTTTCCCTCTGAATTCTTAAGTAATTCCATCTGATGACACGAAGAATCATACCAGCGCCTTCTGTCGTCCTGCTCGAGGAGGACGATCCAGGGATTCCCCATAGTCCCGTTTTCTATCACCTTTATGCCGTTGGTGGAGAAGCCAGGTAGCAACTCTAAATATTCTCCGAGTTCATCAAGATCTGATCGGAACAGAGGAGAACGCTCTAGCCAAGATGAAGCGACTTCATGTAATTCACTGACTGTGCGGTGCTTGAGAGAATTCTCTTGTACCACAAGAGGCCATCGTGCGATGTCGCTAATCAAGCTTCTGCCATTGGCAATGAGCGTTTGAAGGCACTGAGCGTCCTAATGGTCCTGATGAGTATCTAGTACATCGGTAGGAAGGAATGAGACGATGTTGTCCAGTACGTAGATGCAAGCCACTACAGTTTCGACCGGAACGACGACGAAGTGGATCAATTCGGAGGATGTTTCGTCCATACTGGCGTTTGTGCGTCTAACCTAGGTTTTGCCGGCGCAGAAGAGAATTTGGGAGATGGAAACACGCGTTGGGAAGTCGCAGTGTTTTTTGAGCTCAGACAGAAGCCCCACTAGAGCAAACGGCAGTAGCGACCGTACGATGGTAACTCGTTTGATAGTGAACGATAAAGAAAATTGCAGCATCCTAATCGGTTCACTGGCTGAAATGGGGAGATGAGAGGTGAAGGTGAAGAACAGTGATTTCGAGCCACTAGTAACTCGCTACATCACAAGACGAAGAACAAATAGTCCGCGCGAGAGATCAACGATCGTTTGAAACACGGTAGTCTGCGACAATCAAAGAGCTTTCAAACAGAGTCATATTCAACATATATCACCATAGCATCATTACACTGAAACCTCCTGACCAGAGAAGACATATTGTTTACGTGTATAACAATCGTGCCTCTTCGAAAGTTTGACAAGCGCCATACCCATCAGATCTTACACACTGAACAAACCAACTCCCATGTTCCCCAATCTTACGATTGATCGCTAGCACAAGCCATGTTGTTCCCTGATATCCTTGTTGATTTCCTTAACGATCTGGTCTAAGCGCGTCTTATAGAAATCCAAACCCCTATCATCTTCTTGGAACTTCTCAATTTTCCCCGCAAGGAATACCGCCTCCCAGAACCGAGGATGTTGACGGATATGTTCACGGATGTGAGGATAGCGCTCTGCGACATCATCGTTGTGTTTGGGTATGGTCGTAGTGTTCTGAGGTACGTTGACACTGTGGCTGGGGCTAGGGACGGTGCTCCGGCGCCCATTGTGACCATGATTAGAGGCAGCTGGAGTGGTGGAGTTCCGGGACAGGCTGGCGCTCCGAGAGTGACCCTCTTGGTGGGGGTATTCGACTGCAGAATATTGTTCATGATATCCAAAATCGTAAGGAGTTAGTTGGGGATATCTAGACCAAGCTACAACGCGAAGATTATATGCGCAGTCTTCTAAGTAGAATGCGGCGGCCAGAACACGTAGTTGATCTTGCCGAAGCATGTTGTCTGTGTAGTCGGGGTCGTAAATGGAATGTCCCATGGGCGAAGGTTGATGACCATGGCCATGAGAGCGACTTCTCCGTCGAATCCAATTCCAACCATTGTTCCGGCGAACAAGCTCATATCGAGGATCATAGCCGCCACGCATAGGCATCGTGATTGGTTTAAGTCCGTGACGGGATTCAATGGTTAAGGTCGAGGTCGTAAGCGGTTGACCCTGGGTACTCAAGTAGTGTTCGCGCGAAGGAAGAGTATTTGGAAGAGAAGAGGGTCTGTGAGGTGTTTATCGTACAGTAGTGAGCCAACCCTTGAAATAAACCTATTCGCTCAAGGACTAATGGCAGCTGCTGCCTAGTAAGTGACAACAAGGAGAATAGCAATGGAATAATTAGACTCTAGCACTGGAAATGCAAACGGAGGCGAAGTGTGTGCCAAGTAGCACAGGGAATATGTGAAAAAAAAAGAAGCACACGGTTCAGTGTTTCACGGAGACTATGAGCAACGATAATATGATGAAGATTGAGTATATACGGAGGAAAGGTCTTCTCATGTCATCCTGTGACTCTTTCAACAATGCAGAGACCATCATGGATATTCAAGCACCCGAAAACGCCGTGCAATATGCAGAGAACAGCAACGATACATCCGTGCAAACATGACATAGCATCAACGTAGCATGTAACTCAAGTCCGGCAGCCCTGCTACAATGTTTTGAATTACCTGCTCTTCCTCGTTCTTCCTTCGTTGTGCAGAGTTTGTAGCTCCAGTCAGCGGTTGAATCGACGGGGGAGTTACATTCCGTGGGGGTGAAGATCGTGTGAAAGTTTTCGCTGAAGACGCGACACTGGAAGGCCTTGGAGGGGTTTCGAAGACTGAGAAAGGATCTGATGGATCGCGCGTGGCCTGCGCAGGCGCTCTTGACGCTGGTGCCGATTCAAAGAAAGAGAAATCAGCATCCGCCCATGCATCTACAGTAGACTCATTTGGCATCGCCGGGAATGGAGGCGGCGTGCTCGGCCGGACGGGTTCTGGTTCTAAGGTACTAGATGCGAATGCAGAGAAATCGTCGTCTTGCGTGTCATTAGTCTCCGCAATCTTGACTTCGCTAGAAACAACTTCATTCGCATCGGGCGTGTCATGTGCTGGTGATGTATCAACTTGGACTTGGTCCTGTTGAATAGTCTCTCGAACTGGCTTCGACGAAACCTCGATCTTGATCTTTTCAGGTGTGACAGTGGTAGACCGCTTAGCGGATTTCAAGCGTCCAGGTCCAATAGGCCCTTGTTCAGCATTGAATGGAACAAAACTTTTCGGACCAAAGATCGCCGACGTAGGCGATATGGTGCTTCGTAGGCGCACGATATGCATTGCGTCAGCTGAACGATCCTGGGTCGGTGGAGTCGTTGGAAGTGGCGCAGAAGTTGACACAGTGCTGTCTAGCGTCGCTGGTATCGAACTTGGGAAGGCTGAAGGTGGAGTAGACACTGTAGGGCTTGATATCATCTCACCCCAATCATCTTCATCATCTGTAGGGACATCGGTACGTTGTTCTTGATTGAGAGTGTTGGTGTGAGGAGTGCTGAGCTCTTCCCAGGGACTTGCTAAGGTCGTGGTTGGCGCAGGAGGTGGGATTGCTTTCGTTGCGACAGCCGGCGTTTCAGTCGACGTTTGCCCTTGTGTAACCCCAACGTCGCGTGCAAGGTCGATCGAAACCGCACGAAGCTCCTGTGTCTGGGCATTGACTACAGCTGTAGGCTTCGGCACGACAGGTGGAGATATGGAGCGCAGGCTAGGACTGTCCTGCTTCCAAGGGTCTGTTGTGGTTGTCGTGGAACTCCAGTTGAAAGCGATCTGAGTGTCAGCAGACACAGGAGGAAGGCTTTGTCTTGCCGGTGCAGCTTCGATTACTCGCGGTGTGGGAACGGACGTCTTCGTGCGCAAATGTCCTCTTGGGTTTATAGGTTCTGGAGGTGCTGGTGTGTCCCAGTAGAACGAAGCTCTAGCCCCTGGACCTGTGCCAGAAAGACGGTCCTCACGAGCCCATCTTGCTACCGTCTTGTTTACTTCGGATCTGACCTCAGAACCCGCCCATGTGACCCGAATATAATTGTCGTCCCCGTTCCCGCTATTGAATTCTCTCATGGTTTGCTTACGCGTCAACCTGTACCAAGCCTTGCGCCCAGACGTTGAGTATACCGGGTCGTCTGGAGCTTCTTCTGGCTCCTCTGCAGCGCCATCAGGAGGAAAGAGTTCGTCAAGAAGTGTTTTGTCGAGTTCGTATGCACCGGCGTTATGCGAGGCGGCGGCGGCGGCGCTCGAGGAGGCTGCAGGCGAACCAGGGCGAGACGTAGAACGCTCTGATAAGGCCTCTTTTGTATCACCCGCAGCGTCTTGTGTGATCTTTGACTGACCAGAAGGAGCTTCTGTCAATAGAGTATCTTCTGTGGAGGTTCCAAACTCCTCGTCTGCACTATCGTTGCTCGAGCTTTCGACCTCGGCTTCGCTATCCTCGTCATTGGTTATTTGTGACTGGACCTCCTTCTCAGGTTCTGTTGCTTCTGCAGTCTGTTTCTTATTTACAGCCTCTTCCTCGAACGAGGTTCGCGGCGACTCGGGAGGTGCCTCGTGACGGCTCGCTTCAGACGGGGACGTAGAGGGTCGTGCAGAAGAGTCGTCATCGGGCTGTAATCGGTTCGAAGGAGCGACTGGAGCTTGATCAGAAGCCTTATCCAGCTGTATCGTGGTCGACGTGTCCGAAGTATCCGAAGCTACGTTGTCCGCATCAGAAGTGTCCTCCGTCTGTGCAGCCCACGTGTCTCCTTCCAGCGACAGGTTATCTTCATGTTTCTCTTCTATATCCCATCGCGGCCCATCTTCAATCGCATGCTCATTCTTCAGCGGACTCGGCTCAGCTATGCGCGTCTCCGTAGGTATAGCGACAGTCGTGTCTTGCTCAGATGACGTAGTCCAGTCTCCGAAACTCTCATCCTCATTGCCCCATCCAGCATCGTCCAGAAAACCGTTTAATAGCACCGGTGCGGGAGCAAGTGCAGGCGGCTGTGGTGCGGTCACCTCGTTCTTCGTCGGGGACTTTTGGTCGTCGGCATTGTTGTCTGCCCAAGGGTCGCCCCAATGATCCATGGTCGGGCTGCTGCGTCAAGCGTCATAGTGAGTCGCTTCTGCTAGAGAAGCATCACCAGAAACGCAAGCGATAACGAGTTAGTGTGAAAGGTAGGGCGCTGCGAACCGTCCAAGGCCAGCTTACCTCGGGGAGGTGCAGCTTTCTGCCAAGCCGGGAGTCGGACTTTATTCAGCCGGCAAACTTCTCTCCCGAGCAGCGTTCATTCACGACTTTGACATTGACCATGCAACAACAGAAAATCAGAGCGCGAACACCTATTTCAAGGGATACGTTCTGACACTCGCTTATGGAGGGAAAAGTTTCATCTGGACATTGCATCTCACGGCTTCACTTCTTGCTCCATCATTTGTGTAGAGGAACATGACTAACAACGCAGCACATACATTGTAAATTCATGATATTCTCATGGCTTCACACCTTCGTCAGTGCTTTCTCTAAGGTTGCCTCTCACAACATGGTATCTCCTCCCGAACCTACTATGTGCATCCCAACCAAGACTCCACGATGCAACCCCCCACAAACCCATGTTCGTAGTCCGCCAACTGCGCAATACCACAAAGCAGCTAGCAAAGTATGCTCACAGAGATAGTCGGCAGGACGATTTAGCGGTTCAGGATAGTTCGGGAAACTAACATATCGTACGGGAGCTATCTTCGTGTTCTTATGGCTTTTGTTTCTATTTTAGATTGCTTTCAATGGGTCACTGTTGCAGTCATTGTGGTTGTTGCTTGCTATCTACCTTGTCGAATTGCTATCACTTATACGAACCCAAGAATGATAAGCATTCAGCTGTCGCGCAATGCATTGTTATCAGAGACCTGGTTTTGCCCGATGCAACAACGTTCACGCTCTTCAATCTCAAAACCTGACGTTTAGAGCTTTCAAGACTTCCTTTCAGATTCATTGGCTCGTTAGATAAAGCTCATCTCTTCCTTCATTACGACTGCGTAGATCCATCGTGATCATTATACCGGATGTCCGCCATTCCGTGCGCTGCACCAACCCTGTGGTAACCTTGGAGTAGACCCACTGTGGGCCTGGATCGTCTTGCAGTAGATAGCTGTCTGTGCGTGAGTAAGACGGGTTGCACGGACTGTCCAAGTGGGTCATCATCCCAAGTATAGACTGACTGTCAAGCATCACACATTATCGGTTCAGAGTTGAGGTTCGTGCAAGACGCGACGTGAATGACATTCAGTTTCTCAGGTCGCTATGCAAGAAGACTGCTCAGATGCTCGCATCCGTAAAGAACATAGAAAATGAGCGCTCAAGATGTAAGCACATCGAGGCAAGCCATAAACGCCGGATGAACATGCAACGCCGAATACCAAGACGTCTAGAAGATTATTACTCCATAATCCACCGCTTTTCGCACAATGCTTTCGTTATCTTCTTGAGCTCTATTATCGGACTGACTCGATGATGGAAATGTCGTCTACTGCGTCCTCGTCCATGTCATGATGCATAACCTTCTTAAGACCATTGTCGATTTGAACGGCACCAACATCCTCTTTGGGAACCCAGAATAATTGGACCATGCCAAAGATAGCAGCAGCAGCAAGGGCGAACCAGGCTGCCGCGGATCCTCCGAGGGAGTAGATCAATCCGATAAGAGGTGAGGAAATTGTTCTCGCCAGACAGCAGGCCGACATAGCGATACCATTGACACGACCAAGGACGAGGGGCGATGGAACGGCGTTCTTCATCAGGATCAGGGCGCATGGGAACACGATGATACCGAAGAATGCCTGCAGGAAAAGCGAAAGGTAGATACCCGGGGTCTCGAGCTCATGGGGAAAGGCGCTGATGAAGGGCACAATCAGGTAAGTGATCGGGTAAAGAATAATCATCCAGATGAATGAGTTCCAGACACCAGCCCATTCGACAAAGATAGGGAAGATGAAGCCCTGGACAAAAAGAGTGATGAAGCCGTTGACCGTGAGGAATTTCCCGACGTCTGGTAGATCCATTCCTAGTCCGCCCTTGAAATCTAGGCCAGTCGTTGTAGGTGTATCAAGGATGTAAACCGGGAGGATCGAGATGAAGGCCATTTGGTGGAAAGCAAAGATGGACATAGCGAGGACGATCATGACTACAGTTCGGTTGAAGGTCTTGCGGGGTTTCGGGGTCGGCCCACCGCGCATGGGTAGCACGTCCTGCTGGATCTTGATCGAGTGCATGGTTCCAAAAGATGAACGGCGGATATCGAACCTTTGGTCGAAGGGCATGGGCATACCCTCTTCCAAGAAGGAAGCCCTTTTGCGGATGTGTCGAATGCTGCCAGAAACGGACATGGAGGCCAACCTGTCGCGCGTGTAGCTAGCAATGGAGCCACGGTGCCGCATAGAGCCAGCGGTTGAGCCTCGGGCCTCTCGGTTCGCATGCGGGTGGTTTGCGGGTGGTCCAAGAAGACGGCTTCGCTCGTTAGCAGGGGTTTCGTTGATGGTATCCAGGTGGTCGTGGTAATCATGCTGTTCATGGTGGTCCGCGATACCGTTTGCTCCCTCCTCCTTCTCTTCACGGACAAGTGTTTCCTCCAAGAAGATCATACCCTGGAGGATGGCTAGCATAATCCCAATGGCTGCGATGAGGTTAGGGAGAAGATACGGGTAGCGTCCGAAGAGACCATGCTTGTCGAAAGCATGAGGGTAGAGTCGTGCCGGTTGGGCGAGGAAACCACCCATTGCTGAACCGATAATACCGCCCACCGTCCAGACGAAGGGCTGTGTCGCATATGCACGCGCTATCTCTGGTTAGATGGACATGCGGGATGGGGTATTGCGCGATTTACTCACGCTCGTGGGCCGGATTCTTGACCGACTCTGCGACCATGGTTTGCATGATTGCAACGTTTCCATTCAATGCACCGCCGATAAAGCGCGCAAGCAGCGCGACCCAATATGTCTGCGCAACACCGAACAAGAGACTTGACAGGGCAACGCCGAGCAGACCAATAAGCGCGACGGGTTTCCGGCCGTAGACATCAGAAACCATTCCCCATAACGGGGCTGTCATGGCCTCGGCGATGGCGTAAGCGGACACCAAGAGTCCAGCGTAGAAAGAAGCATCGTGTTTGCTAATTCCCAAGTCCTGAACCATGAGGGCCGAATAGGCCAGGATAGAGTTGAAAGCGAGAGGCTCGGAGAATCGGCATATTCCTACGCGGTGGTCAGAAACATCCAATCACAATGACATCACTGCAGCCGCCACACATACCGAGAATAATGAGCTGCTTGGTGGGGAACGGCGCGTCCTTTGGATCGGGAGGCATACTGGCAGTATTACGATTACTAGAGAATGGAGGTTGAGGAGTTTCGCATAATAACAGAAGATGGGAATCAAGGTTTTACGGGCAACAGCTTATCATAGCGCCACTAGGTGAGAGCAAGCGCGGGCCGACAGATTCCCCTCAATGGATTCGCGACATGCACCGTGCCCCAACAACTAGCGTTTCCCGCATTCGCGATAAACGTGCTGCAGCCTCGCCGTTCCCTGTTAGATGCAGACACAAAACTCGCTTGTGCCGCCTCAATTCCGATTGCTTGAAAACCCCCGGCCGTTGAACTCATGTTTGGAAGCACCCTTCCGACGAGTGCGGCTGCGCATGCTGGGACCGATACACGCCAGCTCGCCGAACTCCGTCAAATTTGCCTGCCAGATTTGCTGTTTGCAGGTGTCAACCCGTCGATTGAGTTTTACTAGGCCAGATCTTGGACTTGCCCGGGGCGGGTTACCCTTGTCGTTCGATTCATACGTCATAGTGAGAATGACCGCCAAGGGGTGCTGCAGTTGAGGCAGGCAAAGCAACCCTGTCTCAACTATTGGCTTGCTCACCGTACTTTCCACGGTCGTAGCTTGCACGGCTGCCGCGGACCATGGAATCTCACCATTTGCTTTGTTCGACAAAGACATCGAAAACCAAAGCATCGATCATCCTGCTAGCAATGCCCAAACTCCACAGTGCGAGCATCTGAGAGGCCTGCGGGCAGTTCCCGCAGAGGTCGTGGTTCCTTTTAGATTTGTTGAGTAACATGTCAGGTCAAGCCCACGCGGAACTTGGTGGCGCTACCGAGCGTCACGAGGCATCCTTCTTTCGACACACCTTCCTGTGTGCTATGAACAATATCACTCTACTCTGCAGCCTCCGCGAAACCTCATATCTTTGAGTAGCATCCTGCACCAATGGCAGGCCAAGGAAATGACATGCATCCGCTTGCGTTATCTGCTGAGGCTCACGAGACCCAATCGCCATCAACACCATTGTCTACCCCGCGAGACCTGTCGCACCTCTTCTTGTAAGCGGTGTGACAGAGCACTACTGAGGTGCGGGTGCGGATCCGATCATCGCTGGTCTGCATTCTGGTGATGGTCTGATCATGTGATATCGCGTCAAGTCTAAGCTCAGCGGATACATTTACGTCAACGATCTTTTCTTTTCTCATTCACGATCGTATTTCGCACGCTACAGGCCGTACCTGCCCTCTCCACGACAACTACCGAGATGACACAAATCAACGCAGCCGCGGCTTCGCCTATCGATCCGATCGCTTTTACATGTTCGCTTCCGTGCGTGAAATGAGCAGCGATCCGTCTCATCTCCCAGTTCCGTGCCTGGCGCTAACAGTCCCATCAATACAAGGTAGGGGCTCTTCCATTGTTCTAGATGCTCTTGTTAGTTTGAGCTTGAATCATCTCGGTTTCACGTCTTTCACGAGTCAGCGATTATCCTCTGTGCCGCGTCGCAGGCAGTCCACGATTGGAGCATTGCGTTTCGATGGTTCGTTAATCTCATCCACCGTTCATCGAACGATCTCTATATTGCACTGCATCAAGCCACCATCTCCCATCTCTTTCATTGACGCGCCTAAACTTGAAGTCGTGACGAAGATGACTGCGACACCCATGCAGGTACCCACTTAAAGTGGTCTAGTCGGCTCGCTTCGTCCCGACCGCGACTTTCCAGCCCCTAGGACGTACCTTGGAAGACTGTCTTGTAAATGACAGCGTTATGCGGCGCCACGGCATAATGATTTCCTGCTATTCGACAACTGGAGCCACAGACCCCCACGCTATGTGCTGTCAATTCGCGCTCTACTTACGGCCTTGTTTTGGACACTTGCCCCTAACTCTTCCTGTCCTTCCAATGCTTCCGGCGGATTGTACGACTTTGACCTAAGCAGCACACGACGGATTACTATCGAACCCTCTACGGTCAACCCGCTGTTCTTATGCCAACAATGCTCACGAGCGTGTGTGTGTCAAGCTGAATTGACACTAGCAATCTATAGAGAGCCAGCATGCGTACAGGTGATGTGATTTCCTTGTCTACATCTGGCCTCAGGAAGTACATGATGTTAAAACCAGTCTTGGGAGTCGCTGAGATCTGAGAAGAGACGAGGAGCGCTGGCTTTATCACTACGGAGGTCGATGAGGAGTACTACCGAATGGATTATGTCGGCAATTTACGGCCCAGACTACGACATCGTGCAAGACGTCTACCTGGAGTCCGTCAAGAATGCATGCGCTAGATGGTTGACCCCGCTCATAGCGTTGTTAGTACCGTCCTCAAGCCACGAACATCACCGGTCACTAGTAAACAGCTTCCCAACCAACGTGTGCCTCCTTTGTTTTGCCAACGATTTCCAAGACTGGAATACCTACCGTTATACATATTTTCAACATAGCGCTGAACCACTTTTGCTATCCGTCAAGCACCAAAATGCCTAGATTCAATTGCCGCAGCCGTTTTCGACGACGGTCTACATCATCTCCTGCAGTCTGCCAAAGGAATTGTCTGCAATGACACCAAGGTTACTGTGAGAAGGATACGTCCCTTGTGCCAATACTCTCTGCGGCGGTCTAGTCGCCACTTGCGATAGTGGTTGTACCCATTCACTGTATTGTCGTTAATGTAACACAGTTGTCAATGCTCTCGAACCTATACTCAACCAAAAAGACATGGTCGTTATGGAGGTTAGAGAACTTGAGCAACCTACGCTTATCTACGACGCTTGGGAACTGCGCTGTTTGGAGTCGATGTCAAGTACTGTAGATGAGTTTAGCAAAGGCACTGAACGGTCAGTTGATAGTATCGAGACTCTCATGTCAGGCCACAACAATATGCACAGATTCTCTTACGCCAAAATATTACTGTAAGGGCCATCGGGTGGAAAATCTCTAAGCGGTACAGTATTTCATTTCCTGTTAGCCTATTCATAGTATTGTTCGAGTTTTCAAACATATATGGAGGCATAATACTCCCAGTTGACATATCAAATGACATCTTAGGTTTGCTATAAAGACCAATCAACACACTACAACACACTACAACACAAACTGATCTCCGAGAATCCTGCCTTTACTTCTCGCCAGAATCAGCTGTATTCCAATTTCCGCTTTGAACCCCATCCGGCCGCCCAAAGCGCAAAGTTCAGCGACTGCAATCTTGCGCTCAAAACATTGATCTGAAACTACCGCAAGCTCGTGGAAAGAACGATGCTCCTAGCAACAGAGACCACCACCACCAAGGCAGATAAAGCGCAAAGTGCGACCAGAGAACATCTCGATACAGTCCTAGATTAAAACGATATTATGCAAGAAATCGCTGTTCTAATCTCGAGCATAACTAGGTAAAGCTAGGGCCCTGTTTGCCTTGCTCCAGGAGTAAATAATAGAGTCGGAGAAGATTGACGAACTGCAGCTGAAATTATCGCATAGTTCCGATACTGGCTGTCAAGGTCTCAAGACTAGCCATATACCTATACTGGCTGGTATGCAAATGCTGGGGTGGGTAAAGAAGTTTGGTGCCTTTGGTGAGGGTCCCTATGGTTTCGTCAATGAAGTCAACAAGATAGGGGCGGGTAAGCTAAAAGATCATGATGCGGTTTGGAAGAAGGCGGCGGGTCTGAATGGCGATTCTGGAGATGATGAAGAATCTATCAAGCTTGTAGTCATATGGAGTGAGATGAACCTTTGAAGGCAACATGCAACGGTGGTAAATTCAGGCGGTTACAGATTTCATAATAAGTGGATAGTGCAAGAAAATGGCTAAAATCAGGCTCACATCATTCGCGAGGAGCTGAGACTTGACACATGATATGGTTTTCCGGACATCTACCTGCCACATTGCACAATTGCCCATGATGCGCGATGTCAGCTTTCTAAGTTACTCGGCCGTCGTCAGTTCTCGTTAAGGTGATACAAAAAAGAACACGGCACCGCCTCACTTTCGAAGCTTCATGGATTCTTTACCTATTCTATTTGTCATTCTACGTTGATCTGCAACACCGGGGACCACGTCCACGTGGAACGGAACATAAGAAAACGTGGTACGGAGCAAATCCGGACACGCGGAAGCAGCCACGTACTTGAGATGAACGTCTTGTTATCCGTTTCATGATTAGTGCGGCTGAGGAGTGGCGTGCACGTCATCCTCTTGGTTGCTTTTTCCCGCCAAGAATACATCACACGGTGCACCAAATGAACAAGACAGAACAGTATAGTAAAAAAAATGCTGTTTCATCGACCGAATACCCGGGCTGAACGAGGCTGTATATGGGTTGGATTACTATTCAAAAACGTGTCGTTTTGAGGGATGTGAGGTCATTTGACTTTGAGTTATGTGTAATATGTTCCCGGGATGACGTCCTGGACGTGATGAAACTCCAGAAGACGAGTGTGAGCAATCACCTTTCTGTAACGGATACTGTAGGTAATCGAAACAGCTTTTGAACAAACCCGAAAGACTTCGGGCTTTTGACTTCGTGAGAACCATTGTCGCCGACCCCCCCACGACGCACAAACCTTCTCTTTGCATATGTATAGCAACTTGTCGGTACGAAGACCAAAAGAAAGAAGAATCTCAAAAGAACCATCCAACCATCCCAGGTCTAAATACCACCTCTCCCAGCTTCACGATCAATAGAGAAATCAAGCACCCATTCGCCCTTACAACCCTACAATCAATCTTCCTATCCTATACAACCATATCAATAACGACCACAACACCAAACCCCTACCAACCAACTACTTGTACTACGATCAAAGATGCCAGCAGCAACACCCTATCGCTGCTCTGGGTGCGATTTCCCCAATCCCGCTTCGCACAACGGCCCCTGCCTGAACAACATCGCCTACTGCCCCAAATCAAAGGGCGACTGGTTCTGCGCTAAATGCCCTAACATAGTGCCAATCGCACTAGGTCCCGACAAGGACGGAGTGTACCGCTGTGATAAGTGCAGGGCGCCGTTCGACCCAAAGTACAAGTACACACCGCCGGTTCGGAGTTGGAGCTCGGCGGAGAGGAGGAAGGGGACCGAATACGAAAGGATGGGGGAGAGATGATAGATACGGAATGGACTGCTCGACAGTGAACGATCAAAAAACATGTGTTGGGATTATGCCCATGGGGACGAGCATGCTCTCGGTGTAGTGGATGTAAAGGCGCACCTCGTTATGAGACGAAAAAATGGTCCTTGGCATGGCGCGCTCAGGTGCCTCGGAAGGACTTTGGTACGCCGAATACTCTGTACACTAATTGCAGTAAGAGGAAGCCGCGGGATGGTAACTTGGTTCAGGGATACGGAGTTTTTGGGACGGGCTTTGGGAAAGGGTCTAGTGTGCAGAAGTGGTTGGGATCGAGAGTAGCGGAAGGAAATATGTTTACTAAATTGAAGAAACAAATTATCAATGCGCTGATTTCAGTGTTCTTATTCATCCGTGTATTGTTGAGCATACCATATGCTTGTGGCTTGAATTACTCTTGATGTGTACAGTCGCTTCGTGCACCACTCACACCGATTGCAAAGTCTTCGCGTATCCGTGACAACGCACTTTGCTCCTCATCGTCTTCGACTTCGTTATCGACCTCGAGTTCTGCATCGCTGTTCCTGCTATCCGCGCCGTCGCTGCCATTCTCGTCTGGAACCTCTTCCTGCTCCTCGTCATTGTCCGATTCATCATCTGTGTCGTCTTCTTCCATTTTGTTCGCATCGCGAGGATCATGACCAAGCTCAGGTTTTGTCTTGCGCTCGAAGTCCTCAGCGTGTGCATCGCGGAAGATATCGCCGACGTGTGTAAATGCGCGCTGCAGGGGAGATGGGCGAAATTCGTCCAGGGGACCGCGGCGCTTGCGAGCAGGCGACTGAGACTGTCCAAGTTCTGCTCCTGTGGCTGTAGCAGGACGACGAACCTGGTCCTCTGTCGGTGTCCGTGGACGATACTCATCAGGCTGTTCCTCGTCAATCTGTGTAGGCCCGCGCGGAATGCCCGAGGTGTGGTCTTCCTCTACCTCAGCATCCATGGGTACATAGTATGGCAGTGGTACATCCCTGCTTGCCCGGAATCGACCAACGTTCGTGCAGTGCTCGTTCTCGACACGGAAGATGGACCACATGCCTCTCCTGAAGATCTCACTGAGCGAGACACAGAAAGAGGTGACAGCCGAGTGTTGTAATTGCAGAGGTGTAACAGTATACATCACCCAGTTGAATCGCAGGATTGGATCAATGCACATGGCAGTGTAGTACCACCACACCTTTTTGTATCCGAGTTCCTTCCGCAAGAATGGGTGCTTGGCATGCGGGTCACCGAGACTCCAGTCGTAGTAAATGTCCCAAAAGCTCGTGTAGATGCCGTTGATGGTTGCAAAAAGTATGAAGACTGCCTTGGTGGACGTCTTCTGATCCATGCGGTAGATGCTGATGGAGGCATAGAACAGGATAGTCGCCATGTACTTTCCGCCGTTAAGTAAATGAGGGAACTTATTTCCGGTGTCTTTGTAACGACGCAGACATTGCATCAATCGCCATATACCTGGCAACGTACTGAGAAACCCGGTAATGCGCAAGTGAGATGAGTTGCATTGCGGTGGGTTGTTCCAGTCGTGCGCGTAGAGACAAAAGAACAACGCGATACCCTAGGACTTTCAGTATTGAGACAAGGATGCGTTTGGCTGACTTACACTCATGCTGTAGGTGAGGGAACAGAACATATCGCCGAGGTAGAAGTCTCGCCATTCGACAGGGTAAATACCAGCGAGCAACAGGCGCCACTGGTATTGCGTTAGTAGAGATACTATCAAGCGTGACTAGAATACTGACTAGCGAGTATAGCAACCACATGCGGGTACGGAAGTAAAATATCTTCAAAGGATTGAATAACAGCAAAACCGATATGCCGATGAGAATGACCGGATAGTAGAGGTAAAGATTGTCTCCCCCAACCTGATGAAAGTTGATTTGCATACATAGTCCAAGCATGAACAAAGTCCAGCAAGGAAGCTGTCGTGGGTTAGTGTTAGAAACAGTATAGACATGGTCACTACTGACCTCTGCAAGTTGCCTCCAGTCCAAGTGGTGGCGGGTATCATATTCGAAAATGAAAACGTAATTGATCTTGTGCTCGTGCCAGACCCGACACGCCATGCAGAACAAGAGAAGAAGAAAGTTGATCAGGAAGTATCCAGCGTAGATCTGCAGTAAATAGCTCGTGTTCATCGCAAGCACGGAGCCGTCAGGATCATGCAAATCCGTTATCTGACTTGCTTTGATGAGCCCCTGGATGCCAAGTATGGTACCCGCTGACAACAGCAGACCGTTACGGAATGTGTTGTCTGTGTAATCGCCTGCTCGTGCGATCTTGATGCGTAACTTCCCGATGGCAACTTTATGGTTGCCTTTCTCGAAGTATCTTGCATATAGGTCCTCGGTTGCTCGAATGTGTCCCTCGATTACATCGCTATTCACAAACCAGGCTTGGTTCACCTTCTCGTTCATGTAACGCGATGACGGTCGCGCGTTGACGGTTTTATCGTACTTCTTGTTGATCTTTCGGAAGGCAGTCCGGTTCAGTAACGCATAGGACTTCAGAAGCTCCAGCCCTCGATAGTACTCTTGTAGTGCAACCTTGAGCTTCCGTTTCGCTGTTTGATACGGCACGTCAGGCAATTCGGGCCGTCTGGTAAAGTCGCGGCGACTATCGGGGTGGTCTTTGGGCTGGAGTGCTGCTGGCGTCGCAAGCTGTGTTATGTTCTTGGTGCTCTTCCCATACTTGCCCGCGTTGATGGCGTCTAATGCAGCATCTATGGGGTTAAGGAAAGCATCTTTGAGAGTGCCTCCGTTCGTCTTGTTGACCTGCTGATTCTCGTCACCTGAGCTGCTATTTTGGCCGTTGCTCAGGACATATTTCCCATCATGCTTCTTGCGAGCCTTGGCGTTCATCTTATCGGTCTGGCGCTTGATGACATCGTCGATACGTCGGTCCCGCATGATGTGAAGTTGGTCGCGGAGGACAGATAGACGCTTGGTAGCCTCGTCTTCCTTGTGCTTGTAGAACGTCTCGATCTTATCCAATTCGCCATCAAGAAAGTTGAAGAACTCGGCTTGGCGGAAGTCGAGATCACGGTAGGCTTCGAGTGGGACATCACCCGGGCTATCTGGAGGTGTCTTGTTGCTTAGCGAGAACATTCGGCGTACTGACGGACGCGACTTGTGCTGGGTGATGGGTCCTGGCAGGGAGTTCATGCGCTGGGGAGTGAAGACGCTCTTGTATCTGTTTGGCAGCGAGTTGTGATGCTTGTTGGGCGAGACAGTCTTTCCGATTTCGAAGGCGTTGTCATTGCCATCTTCGTTTTCCACAGGAGACGGAAGCTTGACTGTCTTCTGCCTCCGCAGTGACGCGCCTGACGCACCTTCGACTTGTGGGGAGACATTGTCGGGATCGAGAGCTGCGCCAGGGAGCTTCAGAGACGGCGGGGCTCTGGCTTTGGCTGCAGAGCTGTTCTGCGTGCCACCAGACAGATTCCCACCAAAGCTGCCGTAGTTGTTGGCCCAGTCTCGGCGATCGCTCCCGCCCTGAGTCAATGGCTCTTCTTCGGGTGTGCGTCCAGTCCGGTCGCCATTCTCTCGCTGCTGCAGGCTGTGCTGGCTCCGGCTGTTCGTTATGGCAAGGGCCCTCAGGTCTCCGGGGTCTCTCGTGCTGCCCGTTTCGCCTTGTCGCGCATGGTCGCGATTGAGGTACGTGTATTTCGGAGCCGCATCAAAGGGCGAGGGGAGGACGTTGGTGCCGCGTCGCCGGAGTCGTGGGGTGGATTCTACGTTGCGGAGGGCCCGACTGATGGCCTTGAGCTTCTTTTTGCCAACCTGTAGGCATCGTCAGTCAACTGCGGTGGTGCTAGATATGGGCTAGCGGAAGTCGGCATCACCTTGTAGTCTAAGTACTTGAGCCGCCACTCCGGAACGAGATCGCGCTCTAGTTCTCTGTTGCAGTCAGTCCTGTGGCTGGTGATACTCGAACGCGCTGTCTCACTTCGCAAACTTCATCACTACGTCGTTGGCGCGTCAACCGCGAAACACGATGAAAGGAGGGCACAAAAGCGCGTTTCTTGCAGGCTCATCGGATCCCACAGGGTGACAATATATCGGGATCCGACCTGTTGAATGTGTGTCGGTGACCGCGAAGATGGTCGTGTGCTACTTTCGAGCACTTCGAACGTAATGCGAGCGCCGTCACGCTGAGGTGTGTCTATCGCGGAGGAGATTTGCACGAATCATGCACGCACTTGGCAAGATTGGCGACATTGGCGACAACGTCATACCTAGTCAGGCTGTGGACCCCCTCATTCACCCTAATAACAGGACCCGATCCGAATGTATATCAACACATCTAGGCATAGCAGTGGCTGACACCATTCGCGAAACACGTTGACAGTTTTGAGAGGCTGACCAAAAGCAAGGGTGTGCATTTCGATAAGCTAGTCATTTATTGGTTTGTTCATTCCTTCTACGAGACTGCACCAATCATAGTCTTCTCTGCTCCGCTACCATCCGCGTCGCTCGAACCTCTCTGGGCGACCATATTGCTGGGGGTTGTACTGGTCGGCCTCCTGGTTCTCGATGTAGTGCTCGTCGTACATGCGCTCGGCGTGTTGTTCCGCGCTTCGCTTCGCCTTCTCGCGGTCGAACCAGTCCTCGCCCTTTGTCTCAGCAAGCTTGTCGACCTACAGATCCCGATTAGTATCCATCTCGTCTTCCTACGTACAAAATGCTTACCTCGGCACCTGCGAAGCCAGCCAGTAGCTCTTTAGCGAATTGGTGGGATACGGGCTTGCCTGCATTAGGTGTCAGCGTAAGATGGCAGTCACAAGAGAGGGAACACTTACCCTCCTTGCGCTGATGGTCCTCGAAAGCCTTGAACCCAGCGAAGGCAGCTCCTCCAGCGATCACCTCATGTCCCAAGCTAGACTTGTTCTCCTCGAAGTTGTCGTTCTCGTATACCTTCTGGTAGTTGTCTTCGTTGTTGTCTGTACGATGAAGATTAATATCAGATTCTCTTGAACGATCAGGATGGAAGACTTACCCCAGAAGCCCATTGTGAAGATATGAAGTGGAAATGTGAATACAAGTAAGGTTCTTTTGCTGTTGAAGTGTTGAGAGGATAGTGTTTGAGTGCAGTGTCCTAGAAAGCGTACCTGACCTCGCTTTAAGTATCTCTCCGCAGCCAGCTGCTGCCGGTCGGCGTCATAGGCGGCCAGCATTCATGCAACTGTTGGCAGTACCAAATCATCCACCAGGGCCGATCGTGCCCCTCTCTTTCTCATCGCGCAGCCATCCAGGGACCACTTGTGGCACAGCTATGAAGCATACGCAGGGTCCTTGAGCTCATTCTCGCGCCACATTACGCGCCAGCGCACGAACGGCTCCATCTTAGTGGACCATGTGTCGTGTTGGTATGTTTGGAGTATTATGATCAGCCAATTGTGGTATAGATGCGTGCGTAATGAGCCAGGATGTGGACGTCAGACCGGCGGGATGCACGGCAGGCCAAATAAGCTTCCTTGGTAAAGCTTAGCCTCGCATGACAGAGCGGCTGGAATCTGGTATCGAGGGGCTGGAGCTGTAGAAAGCTCCGGTCGTAAACGGCTGGACGTACAGAGACCTGCACGACAGCTTTTGTTTTTGTACGAAGGTCCAGAACCATCTGTGGGTGAAGATCCGCGTTGTTGCTTGATCTTCCTGTTGAAAGCTTGGTAGGCTAGCGAGCGAGCATCTCCCGAAACTCCGTGATCGTACCTGTTGCCTCGAACTCCACCATGTGCTCAGCCACAACGCCATCTTCACAGCAACATGCCGGGCCGACTCCCTACCAAAGCTGACTTTCCGTCGTCAGCGACGCTCAGCATCACGCCACGTATGTCGCATTTGGCAGTGTTACTCCTACTTCTACTGACTTTTGCAGCACCGTCTTCGCAGCCGCCCACCAACATCTTGATCCTCCTACACGGACTCGGCGATACGAACGCACCCTTTACGAAGCTCGGTGAGCAGCTGAATCTACCTGAAACAGCGTGTCTCGCCTTACAGGCACCGAACCCCGTGCCGTTCGACCTCGGTGGAATGCACTGGGGTGAAGACATGATCTTCGACTCCAGTACCGGCGAGATGGACATGGATACCGGTCTCCAGGGGTCAACACGCCTGGTACTAGACCAGATCATCCGCGAAGGTCTCATTGGGAAATGTGGCTACAAAGGACGAGAGATCATGATCTTTGGATTCGCGCAAGGCGGCATGGTCGGATTGCAGGTTGCAGCCGAGCTCGAGGAAGAACTAGGCGGGGTAATAAGTATCGGTGGGCCACTCTCACAATCAGTGTCCCTGAAAGCTCTGCAGAACAAGAGCAAGACCCCGGTGCTGGTGTGCAAGGCAAACAAGAAGTCTGCAGTCACGGACAGTGCTACGACGAAGCTGAAAGACGCTTTCGACTATATCGAGTTCAAAGAGTGGAAGAAGAACGGCGACGGTATGCCAAGTAGTCGCGAAGAGATGCTGCCCATTATGCAATTCTTCGCACGCAGGTTACGAAGTACCAAAGGAGTTCCTGCAGGTAGCGTTGAGATCAGTTAGGCAAGTCATTGATCGCGCTCCGAAAGGCCTTAGTATGGTGAACGACATCTTTCACAAGACCATCATGGACGTGTGGCGCCTTTCCAAGTGCTGGGTAGGTAGCAAGGCTAGATGCCAGAGTTTGGCGACTAAAGCGGCTGCGATTAAATCGAATTCAATACGAAAAGCTCACTGGTCTCACTCCATCATTGTTGCTCTTAGCCCTCCTGCTATCGCTCCTTCCCATTCTCGTGATGCGCGGGGTGTGGTCCAAGCTTCTTCTACGTCACCCGTATTCTCGACCACCATTCGCTCGTCTACTTTGAACCTCTTAAAATCCTCTCACATCTCTCACCGCCAAACACCATCATGGCAGTGCCGAGGAATTCCTTACGGGGCTTTCTTACACACGCGAGAGGCGCTCTCCGGAGCGCTATTGAAACCAGTCAGAAGATTACATTCGTCATTGGCAATGAGTCTGCGGGTGAGCATGACTTCTGCTCCACAATGGCGCTCCAAACTCATGAATTACAGACCTTGATTCGATGTCATGTTCTATTCTATACGCGTACATTCGGTCTATGTCACCGCCCAAGAATGCCTTTAGTCCAATTTACGTGCCAATCACGAATATTCCAGCTGCTGATATTCAGCTAAGGCCGGAATACCTTGCCGTATTTAAACACGCCAATATTGAGTCGAAGCACTTGATCACGCTTGATGACTTACCCGCGCTATCCGACATAGAGTCGAAACTTGCACCTGAGAATACCAAATGGATTTTGGTAGACCACAATGCTCTGCAGGGTCAATTAGGCAAGATGTACGCTGAGCGCGTCGCTGGCGTCATTGACCACCATGATGATGAAAAGAAAGTTCCGGAGGACACAGGTGAGGAGCCGAGGATTATCGAGAAGAGTGGCAGCTGCACTAGCTTGATCGCAAACTACTGTCGGCCATCGTGGGATATGGCTTCGCTATCTGCCCTGTCTTCTGGAGCAGCTCATGCGCAGGGTGATAGCATGTCCAATGACGCTGCCTTTGTTCAGCGCTGGGATGCGGATATTGCCCAATTAAGCTTGGCCAGTATTCTTATTGACACGGCTGATCTCCATGACGAGAACAAAACGACCGAGCATGACCGTAAGGCTGTCGAGTACCTGGAAGCTAAGATTATGCTTTGTCCCCAGCTAGCTGCAAGCTTCGACCGAACCAGCTTCTACAAGGAGATCAATGCAGCAAAGAAGGACATTGGAAGCCTAAAGCTGCAAGACATACTTCGGAAAGATTACAAGCAGTGGGACCAGGGTGGTCTGAAGCTCGGCGTCAGCTCCGTTGTCAAGTCTATCGAGTTCCTCCAAAACAAGGCTGGTGACGAAGCAAGCGCTCAGACAGCTGAAGCATTCCCCGCAGCGTTGAAGGAATTTGCAAAGGACCGGGATTTGGACATGTATTCCCTGATGACCACATCCACAGGTTCAGATGGCGGTTTCCAGAGAGAGCTGTTATTATGGGCCTTCAACGACGGCGCCGTGTCAGCTGCCAAAAACTTTGCCACGAATTCAAAAGACGAATTGGGATTGGAGGAGTGGCAGAATTCCGACGACATTGACAGCAAGAGGGAGTGGAGAAAGACTTGGTGGCAACGACAAGTGCAGCACAGTCGGAAACGTGTCGCACCTCTACTCAGGGAAGCCATGACTTGACTATGGGTGCAAGAGGGCAAGCTCTGATGGAGTCGTGAAGACCATCGATCGGGTGCAATGGTGCCGGTAGAGCGCTACGCTGGCGCGTTGGTGTCGGATTAGCGGGATCACCACACTTTCCTATGTCTTGCATTGTAGATAGGCGCTTAGCAGCAATTGGGCACGTAAGCGTCAGCCCAAGTGCCGTTGGGTACGTCGGTGGGCCATAGGTACCTGAGGAAGGAGCGGTCTGTATGCGGCAACTCGTGGTGGCGGGGTATTTCGCACGCGACTAGGACCGGCAGATGGGCACAACGATCTCCGACACCCAAATTTGGGGACATGTTTAATGGAACATTTCAACGCCCACGCAGAAGATTGTTATCTCGTAATATTACGATCGCGATAGAGCTGCCACCCACTAGGACGCCGGTGCAGACGCAATGCTGCTGCAAACATGCAAAAGGAACGAAGCTCCGCAGCGTGTGCAGCAATAGCTCCAAGCAGAAGATGCTGCAGATAGTTTAGTATGTGGTGCGACAGCGAGGCTCATTGGACGGCGACGGCATATACATGGCAAGATGATGAATGATCTGGAGATTGACTAGGCACTAGCCATGCACTGGGATATGAAGTGGGAAACCATGGGTTCACAGCAGTGCAGCGCGATGCTTTGGCGTGCAGCATGTTGCATGGCATGGTCTTTTTTGACAGGAATGCGCTGGCAGCGCAGGGGCAGCGCGACTCCACTCGACGGCCGTCACGTCAGGAGGGCGAGAAGACATGCGCTTATGTGATTTGCTGGGCGTCGCCCTTTGTTTGGCCTTGCAGATGCGCCAGAGCAGCGTGTTTGAGAGTTTACGAGCTGCTCTGCTGTTGAGCGTCGTCTGTCGTGGTGACGGAGAGGAGGGGTAGCGTCTCTGGGCGGTCGCAGAAGCGGCCAAGCCGATACCCTAGTCTCTCTATGGCGACATGGCTCGCCAGCACCAGCGGCGGGAGAGCATCGCCGAAGCTTCCAACAGAAAGACGACGGTGCCGATCAGAAGCGTGCGTTGTCGACGAGTCTCTGTGCGAGGCGGGGATGGCTGGCCATGCAAAACGTGTGGGCAAAAGAGGGTCCATGGACCTTTCAGAGCTGAGGCATTTGGGCGGTCGGCCCTCATTCGTCCCACAGCGATGTGCTGTTCCTGCAAGTCATCGCCTGGACAGTTCCATGGCGATGTGAGGCCGTGGGCAAGTCTGGCGGTCTGCCATGGCCACCAATCTGAAGCAGCTCCCCCGCTGCAACTATACACGGTATATCGCCGCTGGCTGTCCATCACCGCTTTCTGGTCGCTTTCGCGTCTTAGCCTTAGTATAGTCAGTATAGCTAGCATTAGTAGGGGGGCCGTTGAGCTGCAGTCGTGACTTGCCCGCCCTTGTTACAGGGACTCGAAACAGGCGCCCAATCACACCTACTTGGCCTCGCTACTCTGTATCATTACCACCTAAAGAGTCAAGACGCGCCAGCGCATACGTCCAAAGCTGTGGAGAGGTCGCGCCCAAAGCAGTCCCCATTCTCCCAATACCATCGCTCCATCTGGCAATGCCGTAGGGGATCACTGCCATCTTCTTGAGGTCCGCACCTTCCGTAGGGCTTCCATGGGGCTCCCTCATGGCGACATGATCCGACGAACCCAACTCACAGCCTCGCCGGCGCAGGCTGGCAATACTCCGCGTAGGTGCTTTTCCCTCCTTGGGCTTTGTGCTCCTTGGTGTCCTCGAGCGGTCCAGCGTCCAATAGCTGGCGCGAGCATCGATGCGCTGCTCTGTCCATGTACGATGAGCTGGCAGGCGAGTTGACGCTGACCTTACTCGTAGCCGTGTCGCCCACCGTGACGCATGTTTCGTCCAGAAGCCACACGCCCTCGCACACTACCGTGACTACTTCTCAAGTCGACGACCCGCCCACTGAGGCTCCGCCCCGGTCGCCCTCACCTCGCGCTCCCAAGCACCTGACGACCACCATGGGGAGTCGACCTGGCGGAACGCCAGACGTCGACAACGACCGCCATGGCCACCAGACACTCCAGCGACCCCAGATGCCCGCCTCCATGTCTGCACCCGCAGGCCGCCTGCCTCGACTGCTGCCCGCCGACCTTTCTTCCTACAGCGACTCGTACCTGCCGACTGCAGCCATCCCACCGTCTGCGACTTCCCTCGCCGAACTCGCTCATCTAATACGCCTCCAGGGCTACCAAGAGCAGCGCAAGACCCACGCCCGCGTGCGCCTACACAGGTGGCTGGTCTCTAGCGCCCTCTCCGCACGTCTGGTACACTGCGGAGAGCTTGCCTACCGCACGCTGGTGGATAACTTCCGGTCGGACGACAAGAAGTCCTTCGCATCCCTATACAATGCCCTGAACGATGTCCGCAACTCATGCGATGCCACGAGACAATACGCCCTTTTGGAGCCGGATCTGGAGTTTGGCAAGTCCAAGAACATGAAGAGCGAGAAGCCCCTCTCTGCTTCAACTTTCCTCAATGAAGTTCCGTCCAAGATTTTGGACAATCTTCTAGATTTCATTTCTGAGATCCGCACCAATCCTGAATTTCTTGCTGCTCGCATTTCCAGTCTTTCGCAGCAAGAGCTCACTTCTCTTACGTCTTTCCGTCAGACCATGGATCCCATTGACTCGGTCATGTTTGCAAACGCCCGCAGCCGCAATGCATCCTCGCAAAAGCCCCAACAGCAAGGAACGAGTCCAGTAGAACGTCTGTTGTCTTTTCAGCGCCACGACCCGTTGTCTGCCCTAGTCTACACCATATTCGCCAACTCGTCCGGACCCGACTCAGCCGAGGACCTCCGCCGCACTGATGTATGGGCCACTGTTTGTGCCAAATTAATCAAGAACAACAACCCAAACTTCATCAGAACTGTACTTGATGTCTGGGCAGGTATGCGAGAGTGGCCTGGCAAGACCAATTTGGAGCTTTATCTTATGCAGACCCTACAGGACGGCCAGTTTCTGCTAGAGAAGCCAGAAGAACAGGCAGCACGACCCGGAATGCCGGTCCAACGTTCGACCAAAGATACCATTGCAGCAGACGAGTTCTTTGACAAGGCTGTCAAACGCTTGTTCGAAGTCGTTGATGATGAGCCTAGTGCCGGCGGTATCCCGGAAGGCGTCCTAGAAATTGGAAATGCCATCCTCCGAAAGCTAGAGGACGAGAAGAACGTCCGCAGGGCTTCTCAAAACTTCTTCGTTTCGCGTTGGCTATTCTCTACTTTCCTGATGAACGCCATCATTCATCCTGAGGCATGTTTACCCTTGTCGATACGAGGTTCATGGCACTAACAACAGCTAGACTCACGGTATCATGATAGGCCACCACATCAGCGAGCATGCCCGCATAAAAATTCTGAAGGAGGTTGCCATCCGAGCGCAGAAATACGTCGTGGACATGACCTACAACTGGTATGATCCGATTCCCAGGTAACACTAATATCATCAGCTAACAACAAATCTAGGCAAAAGAAAGTACCGATACTTCCAGAGATCCGAACACATATCGAAAACATCTTGGCCCGATTTAAGCACACTAAAACTCCCTCGAAGCCAATTTTACTACCTGCAAAGGCCATCACGTCACCTAGGGAAACTGTGGAAGTTCAGCCCTTCATTGTTCTCTCTCCGGCAGACATTGTGACCTTGGTTAATGCCCTCTTCCCAGAGCGCCGACCATCATCGAGCCATATGGACAACGACAGCCAGCGCCGTACTGGTCTTGCTTCATCTGCTTCATCCATGTCCGGGATGTCAGTACCATTCCGGAATGCCGCCGCTTCCGTGACTGATGCAAGCTCTATTCTGAGTGCCAGTGCCTCTTCCATGACCAGTGACCAGACGTCGCGAGAGCCGCTCCTGGACGGCAATCCAGCATCAACCGACTCGGAAAATGAGATGAAGCCAGTACCAACAGAGCAATACGGAAAACAGCTGCGATCAGCGTGTTCTGAGATGACTCGCATTCTAGGTTTCGAGGCGACATCGGGTTCATGCCATCCGTGCGCAGAGCGATGGGCTGTCCTTTACATCTCCGCTGATGGAAAGCAGCTGAAGCCGCGTATGCGCAAGGATTTTGATGATGAAGATGAGCACGATGAAGATTCACCAGACAGTGACAGCAGTGACGACGAGGATGGCGGGAACAGGTTCGATCTTGGAAATGACTACCACCAGTTGAAAGAGGCCATTGCCAAGCTGGTTGAAGAGTACGAGATTCCAAAAGAACTGGCACCCGACAGCGAATCGAAGAATTTCAGCAACCGAATGACAACCCGCAAGAGCACACGTGGACGCGGCCCGGTACGCAATGTTAGCGACAATCTTGGCTCACGCAATCCGTACAACTCAACACAGAGCCAAAGTCAGCTCACAAACATGATTGCAAGTCAAAGAAACGTCTCATCTCGACGCTCACCACAATTCCCAAGGAGCCACAGCAACCCGCAAGTCGGCGAAAAGCAAGAGAACAATTCTGTTCTTGTTACAATGCTCGAGACAGCCATGTACCAGTGCCAAGCACGATCTGATTTCGTCAATGCGCACATGTACTACAAGACCTTGCAAAGTTTGAAAAGACTCAGCTCTCCCACATTGGTCAAGAATGGGTATGCCGCTCTCCTCAACTACTTCTCTCGCGGTCCGCGTGATCTCCTTAGCAAAGCAGCCAACGCCATCGAAGAGTTCGAGGCCTGGTTCGTATGGCTCAAGCAATCACAGGAGCGATCAGATGGTATGGTTGAAGAGATGATGATTACATTCAAGAACCTCCGCGACAAGATGTGGTACATTACAGATGTTCGTACCTCGAAGCCATACGAAGACGCCAGAAACGTCGCGCTTGCCCTCAAGATCATGGAACAACAGTCGAAGACGCTTAGTACCAGAGGTCCTTCTGGTTCCCAGCCACGGAGCACCAATAGCTTCTTACGGCAAAATGAAGCTCAACTCGTTGACCTCATGTCCGCCACTCAAGATTTCGGTGGTCCAAACAAGCTGTCCGATGAGCAGTCGCAGATCACCCTGAAATGGCTCATGCAATACGGCGTAGAGAACTTCTGCAAGGGCGAAGAGCGGATACATCGTTTCTGCCTTGAAGTCGACAAGTGCGTCACTAAGATCATTGGCGAGGGTGTTCTGGACGGACCCGTTCTTTGGTCCAGCGACTTATACAAGCGCGATCAACAAATTCTAGAAAGTGGACGACAGAAGGGTGATCTGTTCTTGACTGGTGTCGGCACGCTCTCTATCGCTGGCGACGAAGAGTACGAGACCCATGGCCGGCCTGGTTCACGTAGTCATGACTTTTCGCAACGACCAAGCCAGGGCAGTCTACGTGCCGCAGCCAACCGAAATGGATCTTCCAGCTTCGATCAGAGTCCCTGGGGAAGGAATCCCATGGACTCTCACGACTACTTCGGTGGCTCTTCACCTGTCTTGTCGATCGACTCTGTGGCTACTTTCTGGTCGCCGTTCCAAACTCAAGCGCAGTCGCCCACCAATGCGACCAGCATTCGTCCACGTACCGCATCGTCTTCAAAGGGTACAGTGATGCTGAAGCAATCTGCAATGGTCAACGAAGACAAGCGTCGTTTCATGCTCGATTTGAAGCAAACACTCACAGGCCTTCTCTTGAGTGATCTCGGAACGATGGTTTTCGCCAACGGGAGCGAGACCGACTCGTGGTTCTGTGGTGATCTACTTGACGACGTCTTCGAGCGCAGGGACGAAGAAGAGCGCAAGCGCAAGAAGCAACTTGCCAAGAAGAGCATGAAGAACATTCGAAAGCAGACGCTACCTGATCAACGTAACCTGCCCTTGGAGACGCTTGGCCGCAACGAGCGGGGTTCAGCTGCCCCACCTGTTGCGACATTCCAACATGCTAGCGCATCCGATGCTCATCAATCAGCTGGTGAGCATTCTTCAGCCTCAAGCGATGCAACTTCACGTTCGGTTGGCAATGCCACAGCGAAGAAGGCTGGACTCCTCGAGTTCCCCTACAACGTTGCTTTCCGGCGGCTGCTAGGCAGATTTCAAACACATCCCAATCCCTTCTCCAAGCTCCATGCATTGTACGAGCTGGAGTTGCTCATCATAGCGTCTTTGTCTTCTCGAACAGGTCGCTCCTACAATAACCGTCGCGAAACACTTCCTCCAGTTCCCCAATCGCCTACTCTTGGCACCATGCCGGAACTCAGCTCTCGTGAGCCAGCTACGCAGACTTCTCGTGCACAGAACCTGGAAGAGGCAATTGCCAACTGCGAGGAACGCCGCTCCCACAGCATGAATGTAGAGCGCGCTAGCAACGCCTCTCCTCTGCCTCGTAACGGTGCACGCTCTCCGGTTGGACCACCAAGCACAGACATGATTGTTGAAGTCATCCAGGGCCTCTTCCGCGATGCCAACATTCGACCCAAGACACTGTTCCGAGACCTACAATACATAGCATCTTTTGTACCCGCACAGATGCTGGACAAGACTGCGCGAGGCAAGGCATTCTGGGATGTTGGCCTTGCTGCCCTTGGCCTCAAGCAAGATGTCTGCCGGATCATGGTTGAGCTTGTTGACGAAGTCATCACCCAAAACTCTAAGCGAGATGCAGGCAAAGTCAGCAGTGGTGGTGCTGCCGAGAAGGCGGGCGTACCATCCACCGCACTGGCTCCGGTCGACGAACCACTATCCAAGTACACTATGGAGGATGCCGGGCGCATGCTTCTTATTACTGCCAAGGAAGGCGACGCAGTTGCTGAGCGTGAGCTTGCCATCTTTTACCTCACTTCACCCGAGCTCGTTCATCGCACTGTATTGCCACTCACCAGGCCCAGCGAGGTCTTCAAGACTGAGCTTCTCAACCGTGAGAGGAGAGCGTCACAGGATCCCGCTCGCAGCGATCCAATGACCATGTGTGTTGCACAGCACTGGATGGAGCAGTCCATGAAGGGTGGCGATCAACTTGCCGCCAAGTACTTGCGCCAGCGCAGCGAGCTGGAGAACATCAACCCGAGTAGGGCATAGTATGTCTTTTTCCGCATTTGGTGTTCGACTCTGCATTGATACCCCTGTCGACCATTCCTATTACCATCGACTGCGCGACTTTGTTTTAAGTTTTTCGTAATACGCGCAATATCGTTAACGGTCTATATAACATGACGGCCGGTCATGCATAGCGAGGAGTTTCCCATTCTGTTTTTCCATCAAGGTTTTCGACTTTAAGCAAGCATGATTCCCCCTGTCGCCTTGACTTTTCGTTCGCGTCCATTGTTCTCTTCTTACCTTTTACTCTTTATACCGGCGCAACATGAGGCTCAACGATATATGATGCTTGTAGATCCATGGAAGGGTACACAGATGGTACCAATATACCAAGGCTTAAGGACATGGGCTGGTTTGGCGATACCCCGTTCCCAGATGTTCAACGATAGTTCATATACACGAGATAGGACCAAGGATACGACAACGAATCTCCTTGGACATGACATATTTCTGGGCTGGCATCTGATGTTTACATATCATATAGCGTAGATCTTGCGGCCAGATATTAACCTTTGAATGAAAACCTGCATGAAAAATTAAGTACTTTGCACCTTTCAATTTCCGACTTGCTGTGCTCGCAGTCGTTTTTAGACTACATACTCGTATTCATTCTTCACTTTCGCTTCCTCGGCAGCGTTTCGCCCGGCAGCAGCAGCTTCTTCCAACTGCGCACCGGAGTTCCGGCTCAGTCTGTTTGCCTTCTTCTGTTTCCTCACATGTAGCTCATCGCACCTATCGTTGTCATCCTCGTCCGTCACTTCCTTAGCCATCTCCTCCCCGTCTCTACCAACGGCCTGCCAACCTCCCACATACCCTTCCTCGCTCTCCAAGTCACCCCTGTCTTTCCTCTTTTTCAACTCACTCATGACATTTCCCAGCGTCTCTTCTCGTACACCCTTAAATCCCATGATAGTCCCACTCTTCCTAACAAACAGCTCATTCGGCACGGTCTCCTCAATCCACACCTTCAAATCCACCAATACCCTTGTACTCAAATCCAGTACTTGTACGCAAGTCACTGGATGAATGATCCACCAACATGCGCTGTGGAACGGGCTGGTCTGGTTGGCGGCGGATGCGGGTATACTGTCGATTTCCTCGTAGTAAGCGTGAGTTTGTGCCATACCTAGGGTAGAGAGTGGGGAGATCTCTATGCGGGTACGTAGGGGAAGAAATAGCGTTTGAGACGGTGGTGATCTGGGTCCGACGCTGGAGTCGTGGTATTCAAGAAGGTGGGGTGGTGCATCTACGCGGTTTAGTTTTGTGGTTTTTGGTTGTCTTGAGGGAAACAGAGTGAAGACGACATCTAGAGCACGATTATATAAAGACATTTGGTGCGGTAAGAGCGACATGCTCTTAGTGTTTTGCGAGCAGGATATCAAGTGGCTGGGGGATAGGATTTGAGGTAGGCTGTTAGTTGTGTGAGCAAACTCTTATGTCAGTTTGGTGGGATTCGGGACTCTGCGGTGACGTGCTGTTGGCAAGTCGCTTTAGGTTGTATACGGTGACGTTGCGCCTTCACCGTCGGTAGGAGTTACACACGAACGAACTGGAGTGAATAGAATAAGATGGAAAAAGGCGCGACAATAAGATACACCTTAGAGTCATCGGTGAAAGAAGGAGAATTTGATACAATTGGGCTAACATCCTATTTACATCAATTTCCAGATCGAGTGACCATAGTTACTTTATACGCATCTCGGCAAGATGTCCGACATTGACTCCATTTCATCACACATCCCTCCATGAGCCGGATTTAGCCCCAGGTGAGTCCTCTGGACTGTCTTCAGCATATGCCTGATAGCTCGAAGGTCTTGCTGTTGCCTTCGGCCAGTTGAATAGTCGAGTTGGGTTTTGGAATGGCACGGTCTGGGAAGCGTTAGAATGTCCACAGACAGTGCATCGACAATCTGAGGCTTGATCGAACATATCTTGAGTGTCGTGTTTAAGTTTCGCAGCAGTTTCCCGAGCGGATGAAGTCCTCTGCTCACGGCCTCGAAAATGGGTAGCCCGCTGCCCAGTGTTTTGGGGTGCACATTCTTTGACTTCCTTTGGCTCAGATACAATTGAGGTTTCTTCGAAAGCACTTTGGGGTTCTTGATCGCTATAGGTTTGATTGCGCTCTTGTCTCTTGGACTCGGAGAGCTTCTTAGCAGCTCCAGTTCCTGCCATAGGCTCCCATTCACGATCAGAAGGAAGTAACGAGTTGCAATCATGGAACATTGACGACTGATGGTAACCAAGTGGTTGCTGCATGTTATGCACACACTTTGGCGTTGCGTGTCCTGGGAACGTAGACTTGTCAACCTCCTGGTCGGATGGTGGCTGTACAAATCGAACCTGGCGCTCTGGACCTTGACCAGAATCCTGAATTTGTTTCATGCAACCTTCTGACGAGATATAGCATTCTTCGGCACATTTTTCAGGATGACAACAGGGCACTGTCTGTTTGACAGTCACCTGAGGAGTACGATAATCAGGCTCATTGGGGAATGTGTAATTGAACTCGTCGTCGCCCCATCGCGAATGATCTCTCCATACAGATCGCCCAGGGAAACTCTTAGGATTAGTCGACTTGATGTTACTTACTTGCTTCAGAGAATCTCTTTCTGACGAGCCCTGGTCGCGCATAGCTTTGTATGATTTGAGCAAGTACAGATCGGCATAGGGCACCAGGGAACTGTTTTCGGCAGCCAGACCGTAACATATCAGCCCTCGCTGATAGAAGTCTTCCCATGCATGCAGAGGCTTTGGAGAATATCTCTCGGTCGCCATCGTGAGCTGACGAGTACGTTGCTGGATCTTGGTAGGTTCAATAGTCTCCGCATCGAGTCTTGAAGTCCGCGAAACCCGGTCAGGGTAAACTTTCACATTCTGTCCTTGAATGCTGCGAGTACCATGGTGGCTGTTACTCTCAAACTGAAAGACTCGGTCTTGGGGTGGGGCGAAATTGAGGTCTGGAAAGTAATCACAGAAGTCCGAAATCTCGTTGTTGTTCGCACAGGCTGCCACATGCGTGCTGAAAGGTTTATTAGACTCAGATTCCATATAGTCCGGGTCTGCGCCTCTGTACAGTCTACGATTGACTGGAGTATTGGGTGGGGCGGAAGCGTGCTCAGTGGGGGTGCGGTATATAGAATGGTAGACGGAACGGGTGCTTGCAGGATGTACCAGTTCGAAGTATTTGGAAGTAAGCCCCTCAAACTTGATGACATCCCAGTTCCAATGGAAGTCAACTGGATATTGGTAGTCATCGAATATTGGGAAGCCCAGACCAGCTGCCCAACCATGCGTCTCCAAATCGCCAAGGCACCTGGCGTTTTCGAGCCAGCGCACTATGATCGACTGCGCTTGCAGAACATTCTCGAGGGTATGGTTACCCAGGTTTTCTGCAACCTCATCTTGTATCGTATCCAAGAAGTCATGGAGGGCTTCTAGCTCTTGGGGGCGCATGGGATGCAGAGAGCTTAAGTCGAACGGTAATGTGAAGTAGAGGTCATCACCAGTCGGAATATGGACTACGTACGCATCTGGATGCGACAAGAAGTCACGACAACGCTGGGCATTTGGGCGTAGGAAAGAGGGCATGCTTGGAAATGTTGAGTGAGGCTTGTGTTAGATGATCTTGGGACAAAGAAGATGCACGTCTTTGCTACTCTGTAAATTGATGTCTCGAGGATTTTGTGGATATTATTATTGAGGAAAGATAGATTTATATACCTCTTATGTATTGCTGTTTCCTTGTTGGTGTCATCAGTTATTGAAGATCTCAAGAGACTGTGTTTACGTATCGTGTTGGCCTCATACACCAAAGAATGGAATAAACACTGCGAGTGCTCGCGAAGCTTTGCAATAACCTGGAAAGTTCCGCAAGCATAGCCATCAATTCAAGAAATAATGCAACAGCTCCTACGTGCTCTTCATGCAAGCGAACACTATCTGTATGTGAATTGATGTTGTGATGTCATGCTGCGACGCTAACAATGGACCGAGGTCGCGGTTGTGACACGTCGATGCGACTTTACAATGTATCAACGCTGCGCAATACTACGGCAACACTACGCATACCCTGCTTCATCGAATCGCTCTAGATGTAATTTCTGCGATAGTGCTATCTACAATAATCTTCGCGTAGCCCGGGTGCTCGAGCATGATGAGTTAGTGTACACTGTGTAAAAGCTTCTCACGGGCACTCACAGCATCCGGAGCGTTTTTCACATTACACAGTATTCATCGACCCATTTGAGCCTATGATGAATGCTCGATACACTATAAGCAGTAAAATATCAAGTGTACGATACCGCCGTACTGATTAATATGCAGAAGCATTGAGCACATTCCTCTACTATCTCCTCCAACACGTTTAAACCGATCGCCATTTTATGTTTAGATTTGGAAAGGTTTCCTTCCGCTAAAAATACGAGTTCCTGGTATATGAACACGAAGTACGAGCTCTAGAGCATCATCAACGCGAGCCAAGGTTTCTTGCACACGAGCATTGAACTCTGGGGTTCTATCGACATGTTATCGCTCCTCCTCCAATTCAGTGCCTAAATTATGGAGGCAGACTGGAACCAAGTTCTGGAGCTGCTTACGAAGGATTGAATGCACGGAGTGCACGACTAAAGGTCCCTATGGAGCGGTGCCAACAAATGAGCAACAAGAGTCAGATACACTCCCTTGAAGTTAAGATAATTGCAGTGACGCTGATACCAAATATATACATTATAGCACAGAAACTCTACGACAATTAGCACAAGGGCTCATCCATTCTTTCACTCCTCTCCTGGATGCATGATCCGCTCGATGTTGCGTACCGTTTCATAAGCTCGTCGTGAGAGCTCACTGCCGGGCCGAAATCGTTTTTCGGTGAGATAGCTGTGCACGAACTCTAGTTGCTTCGGTGTGAGTTTCCGGAGATACCGTATTGGTACTGGATGGACGGAGTGCAGAGCTAGACTTTGATCTGTTGGTACGTGCTCAGCTCGCTTGTCAAGGTTTCCAGAGGCAGCTGTGATGTATCTGTGAACCGAGGTAGATCCTGAAGAGAGAGTAGATGCGGTCGTGCTGTTTGAGGATATCGGTAAATCGACACAGAAGTAGTATGGCGAGGCACGCATTTGATTGACTGTCTGGTATTGATTCCATGCAGCAAGGATTATGTTTTCGTGCTCTGCTTGTTGTAGTGGCTCTACTTTTGAAGAGTGTGAGTAAGAATACAGGGACGAATTAGGCGACAGCCGAACTCTAGTCGGATTTGCTTCCTGCGATTCTGGAGAGGCATTTGCTGCGAGGCTGCTATCTGTAATTAGCGCTGCAGAAGGCAAAGAAGCTCTCCCGAGAACTGCACAAGCAGTTTCTACTGGCGGGTTGTTGACGTCGATGTGGTACATTATAATGGATGATGATAAATGAGGGTAAGAGTGAGAAAGAATACAGCAGCAAGTGGAAAGTAAATGGCTATGGAAACGAAAAGTGTGTCACTTATGGGGATAATTTAACCAAAGCTATTGAACTAGCCAGTACGATCAGCTTTTCCATCAATTCTAGTACTTCAGCTTGTCACCAAATATACACTTCAGCATCTCTGCGTTAGCAATCGTGCTGTACTCACGCGTTTTCTTTATTTTGGTAACAGTGTCATTGGTCAGGTTCATGCAGGTTGTCAAGCAAACTATAGACTATTTTTGCCCACATAGGCTAAAGACGAATCCAATGCTATTACTAAAACAGAGGTTGATATGAACAAGAAAGCACGACATCATGATTTAGAGCAAGAGTACCTCAGAGTTCTTCAGCCTGGAATGTACTTACCACCACTACCACCGCCGAAACCATCTATATTAAAATCAGTCTCTGTGTTTGTGCTTCTTGATGCTTGACTTACTCTTCTTCTTCCAGCTTTTTTGTTCGTGGGGATATATGGAACCGTCCTCGTCGTAAGCTCTCTTATTCATGTCGTCCAAGAGTATGTTCGCTGCCCACTTTATCTCGACCAAACGTTTCTCTGCGTGCTTCCTCGTAGCTTCCTCGGTAGCATTGTCAACAGAAGTCTGATGGATTCTGTTCAGTACCCTTTGAGTGGTTTCAATATCTTTTACCGGTGTTCGCTCTCTGTCGGGTAGACCAATAAGCTTGTATGGATCTTGCCTCTTTTCTTCGTCGCTATCGGAATCATCGTCATCGCTGTCAGAGATGATGTGCTTTGGTAGAGTGGCAACAGACCCCTGGGTTTCTGTGTTCTCTAGTAGCTTTTGCTGTCTGTGATTGTCATCTGGCATGTCATCTTCATCAAAATGCCAGTGACCCTCCTGTTTATCTTTCCCCTCGAGTAACCCACGCTCCCCATACCCTCTCTCGAATGTCCTATCGGTGGAACCCCGGCGCATCTGGATGTCCTCATAGCTAAAACTTCTTATTTCCCACTCATTGGTCCGACTTTTGGAGTCATTGTACGATGGCTGCCTGCCCTGTGCCCTCTTCGCAGCTGCTTCCCGACGCCTTTCTTCAATTCTTCTTTCCGAATCACGTTTCTCCTGTTCTGCTTTCTGCATCATCTCACGCGCTTGATGCTGTAGTTCGTCTGCCCTGCTCACTGCTTCATCCGTGCGCATTAGCATATCTTCTTTCCTCTCGTTTTCGATTCTAGTCTTCTCAAGTCTTTGTCGTGCCTCTTCGAGCTTACGAGCGCTCTCTTTCTCCATTTCAATGGCTTTATTCTTCTCAGCTTCTAGCTCCACCCTTGCCTTGAGTGCTAACTCGTCGGCATACCTGTTCTTCATTTTCTCGTTATGCTCATTTTCCGCGTTGAACCTGTCCAGAAACCTCTCGTGTTTGTCTAGATCCGACGATGCTTGCTGTTTATCGGCAATCTTGGCTCCCTTTTGGCGCTCTATGATGTCCTGACTTTGGGCCTGGCCCATCATTGGCGTCGCTACTTTTTGGGGATACTCGATAGCCTGTTGATGTTGCGGTATAGTTAAGAGATGCTGTTGCTGCATTTGTTGGAGGAAGTATCGGTGGCCCTGGCCTAGCTGGAGGAACGCCCAGCCGCCGTAATCATCGAATACCAATTCCAAAATGTTTTGAACCGTCATCATCATACATGCAGTTTTAATTGGATCCCTGTGGTTTTTCTGACGCCATTGGACTTTGTCCAGCAGGACCTGGAAACCGCTAATTAAGTCATCGTGCAGTCGCATCAAATCACTAATCCCGATCGGATGAGGACCGTCCACGACGGTGATGTTGCCGGAATAACGACGTCTGACAAACATGTTGCTTTAACACAAGGTACACTAGATTCAAAAATGATGGGGAAAATGTGATGATGGACAGTAGAGTGGAGAGTGAGATAGCAAGAGCAAGCGCATAGGAAGCTGCGCTTTTGTACTGCGAGTATACTGTGGGTGTCTTGCTCGACAAGTGAAGGCCATTAGCAGAGTGCATTGAAGACATAACGTCAATGCATTCGCATAGCAATCAAGGCTTACAACAAAATCACCTTGTGCAAACGTGTTTATCATACATGTTCTGACACTGATGTCACTACTACTAAGCATTAATTCATACGGCCAACATCACCAGCACAACTAAATTGGGTGCGAGTATGATAAGCCTCTACCAAACTTAACTCGAGCATTGTCTATGAGAGGCGTAAGCTTTGAAGTGTCTGTGGACACTGATTATCCGATAGTGACGTTACGCATATATGTACGATAGCCTTCGATCATATCAATCCCAATGCTCAGCTTTCAATCCCGTCAAGTCTTATCCAGTAAGAAAACAACTTCAATTTGATCAAGACACTACTCCTTGCTTCGTACATCTTCATGCCTGGTTTGGGCTTCATCATGCACACTCTATCGAATCACCTATTCCCTCATCCGACCCGGGCTAAGCGGCTCCTACTTGACGCCAAACTTCTCCTTCCATTCCTGAAATTCTCTATCACTCTTCTCCTGTTCTGTCTCGTCACGCTCTTCGACGATATTGCCCCACTGATCACGGAATCTGAGTCGCTTGGGAAGTTCAGGTTGCATGAGGGAAGCAGCAGGCTGGGGGGTCTGCATAGTCTGGAAGGTAATATTTGGCGACGGAGCTTGGATGGTCTGAATAGCGATGTTGGGCTGGAGCGCCGGAAGGTTGATAACTCTCTGCTGTACAGTCTGTCCGATGACGAAATCTGGGGACGCGCGACGCAGGAAACCCAAGTCGCCCGAATCTTCTAGCCTGATATTCCACGCATCCAACATATTAGAACCGAGTAAATCCCTCCCCTGAAGAACGCGCCTGATTCTGCGCTGCGTCAGGCGCACGTCACTCAAGAGACCGGAAGGTATGCCTCCGTTGTTGAATGCCCTGTCGATTTGATTGTAGACGCTCCTAAGCTCGGAACTCGAGCAGGACCCCAGGTGCTCCAAGTCCCAAGGATGTTCCCAATGGAAAATAGAAGGACTGTAGGAACGGAAACGAGACATTTCAAATGTGCGTACCCAGTGTTGTTCGAGGTTTTGTTATGTTTCAGCGAGTACAGACTATCTTTGCTGCAGGAGGATATCGAGTTTTGGCTTGTAGATTATGGTAGTATGTAGCAAGGAAAATCATAGTGCGGAGATTTTATATGCTATAAGCCTGACCATGAATGGCGACATGCATGTCAAAGTCTCGAATGCCGGGATTGCCACGCGTGTGTAATCTTTGGACAACATCACGCTAGATCACTATCACAACCTCATATGTGAATATCACGATAAAATTCTAAACCTTGATACCCTTCAATGCACACCTTGGGCAGTGACGAAGTTGTGATGTTATAGTTCCTAGTAAATAGCTGTATGACTGCCTCTTTGTCGCTGAAGAAATAATCGCTTTTGACGTCGTTGGCATGTACATGCCGCTCATGATTTCCAATCACACAAATCCATCACACGAGTTTGATCATCTACCATGATCGAAGACGGCGCAAATTTGGAGCTGAGGGAGATGATTGAGTCGATGAAACAGACTATTCCCCATGTTTTCCTGTTGTCTTGATGTATTGATTGTGTATTGTTCTTCGAGTCAGTCGCCAACTGTATTTGATGAACACGAGCGCGCATCAGATTGGATCATTCTATAAATATTTGCTTGGTACAAGATCAGTGATTTCGGTTTTATGTTACTAAAGAGCCAACATATTATTCAACATCTTTGTCATCGCCGTCACCCACCTACAATTCCCATCCACAGACAGGTCAAAGACACCCATCAAACTCAATCACTGTCATCACTATAGTATAGCAGTCCCTGGTTGCGCAGTCTCCTACGACGACTAAGGTATACAATCCTTGGGCTGTCAAATGGTTCAATCAGAATATTCTGCACCGGTGCAGATGCCAAAGTAAGCGTAGACACTGGAGTGGTGATGTTGAATGACTGAGGCTGCTGTTGTGGGTGATAGAGAATGCTCTGTTGGAGTGGAGCCTGTTGCTGATACATGAGACCCTGCTGTATGGACTGTGGCATAGGCTGTTGTTGAGCGAAGGGTACCATGGTGAATGCTTCCTGAGCTGGCTGCTGAATTTGCAGTTGCGACTGTACTTGCTGTCGCTCGATGATGTCTTGCCGTAGCTGCGCTGGTGCTGGTGATGGCGCTGACAGCTGCATGTTGATGCTTCCACCACCTCCTGTTGCTCCAATGAGCTTCCTCGCGCCGTGCTGCTGAAGTCGCTCCTGAATCCTGCTCGCTGTAACTCGAACCCTCCTACGAACGTCATCGTCTTGGGTGCGCTCTTGCAGGTAGTAGTACATTTTATTGTGTACCGAAAGAAGTTCTTCTAGTGGCAACATTTAGTAGATTATGAAAGGCAGATGGGTCTGTTTTGTTGCAGTTCTTGGGCTGCAGAATTCGATTTCTTCGTTGAGCTGTTCCTCTGATGATGAGGAGAAAATGTTAGTGTGGAGCTCAACAGCAGAAAATGAGAGACTGGATATCCGCTGTCTGACCGATCATGCCGCCGGTCCAGGAAGCTGTGAATACCAATCTGGTTGAACGCTACCATGTGTTCAACGGCTGTGGGTACGAACAGGGCTGCGCAAAGTGTACGTGCCAATAATGCACACTGCACCAGCTGCTCGCGATTCCTTTGTGACCATGGTAAATAGCAACAAAGCGTTTCTTCACAGTAGGCAGCACTGATGTTGCATTTGTGATAACACATCTCCTACGTGTTTTCTTGTCACGTCAGCGAGCCATCACAGATTTGCGACTTACATTACAAGACCAAACCCTATTTCTCGCACATCTCCCACTCCAATCATCCAACTATCCTTCCACACCCAATTCATATTCAACCTCCAGGGTCTCGAAATACCCAATACCACAACATAAGCACATCATCAATTGTCTAGAATGTCATCCTCTTTAGCCCTTCACGCTTTTACCCATCCCCACCCCTGGGACCCGTCTGCTATCCGCCTCTCACCCACTCCCTCACTCATCTCTGCTCAAGCTTCAATAACACATCAGCTCTACATCTTGGATTGCCGCGGCCATGACGCGCGTGAAATGCAAAGAACATTGAACTATATTACAGCCGAGCTGCGGATACGAGAAGTTGAAAATCTTGCTTTGGCAGAAGCTAACCGCAAGGACGCAAGTGAAGAGAGCAATGGGAATAATAGAATCGATGAAGAGAAGAACAAAGACCTGAGTGAGTTCAAGTCAGGAAGCTGGATCAAGAAGAAAGATGGAGGTGCGAGGATGAGGGAGATGGAAGACGAAGATAAGCGCTGGGAAAAGGAGAGTGGTGGTAATCCTCGATGGGGTGAGGGTAGGACGGCACATCTGTACGGCAAGTAGACATTCACGTTGGTGACACTGAGCGTCTTTGAATTGAAGAGGTAGAAATGAATCGAAATCCTGTAATGCGCTATCAAGTAATATGTGATACACGTTGCGATCCAGTATTGCTTGGGTATCATTGTTAGTTATGACATACCTGTACGCCTGCAAATGCCCAAATTGCTGAGACGCTATGCTAAATCAATCTTCTGCGTCCTCTCCGCCACGCTCCATACGCGCTCTAATGTCCCTTACTAGCGCTTTTGCATCTTCAACTTCTACACCATCTTGGCAAAGTTCGTTTGCCAATTCCATAGCTCGCTGGTACATGCCACGCATGTACTCCCATCGAGCGAGCCAGAGCCGGGCTTTACTAGTGGTTGCAGTGACCCCAACACCACCAGCGCCTTCGGAGCCCACTTCCTCGTAATCTGGGCCTTCCTCTTGTGCAAGCACCAGTTCCATATATGCAGCGCATTCGTTCATGTTGTTTATCCTCTCGTACAGCAAGGCGATTTGGTAGAGTACTTCTGGATCGAGGATACCACCTCCAAGGCCAGTGACTTCGCCGCTGCCGAAAGAGGCACCAACACCAGCGTCATAGTATGAGCCCGCCACTAAGGCGCGCTTGTATGATCGGATACCGTTCATGATCTTGCCCACTTTACCGAAACATTGGCCGACAGCCATCCATAACTTCGGGTCGTAAGGTCGTAGAGCAGCGGCGCGCTGGTGATAGAAGAGAGCGTATGAGTGCATTTCCAGCACTTCATATGTTTGACCAAGTCCATACCATGCGCGGTAGTCTTTACGATTGACATCGACAGCACGACGGTATGACTCAATAGCAGCATGAGTGTTCTTCATCTCAACGAACTCATGACCCATGAGCGTCCAAGCAGAAAGGAACGTCCGATCAAGAGTCAGAGCTCTCCGGAAGTACATGACGGCCTTCTCATGCTCCGATTTTAGGGAGTAGTAGTTTCCGACCACGCAGCAGGTCTCTGGCCGAAACTTGTCGGTTGCTGTGGCAAGCTGAGCCAAGAAGGCAAGCTTAGGTCGCATGCCCATCACGTACAAGATGTTGGAGTAGTTGTCCAGATGATCGACGCGGTGTGGATCTGATATGAGCAAGTCGGAAAAGATCTGTTCGGCGTCGTCGAAGTCTTTATTGTGGTAATGCAACAACGCCCGCTGGGTCTTTAGAAAAGCCGATGAGGGGAAGATGGTCAGAATTTGCGACAGCGAGGTGTGAATCTGTTCGTTGACTACATAGAGCTCCTGAGACGACGTAACGTGGAAGATGAAAGTCATCAGATTCTGTGGTAGCCGTGTGACGATGTTGTTAAGCTCTTCCATAGTGCTGAGTAGTGCTTGCAGCTCCTGCCACGCACCCCAGTTGTAAGTATACTGGTGAACACTCTTGATGAGGTAGTCGATGGCAAGTTGCTCGTTCTTTCCCTTGGCCAGCACCATGCCATACAGGTACTCTAGCCAGCCCTGCGGTTGCCGTCCGCTGTTAGGCAGATCTCTGAACCATTCTTCTAGAACAGCGGCGACTGTCGGTAGCTCCTTGTTCAGAGTCACGCCGCCATCTTGAGGACCAAGAATCATCTCACTATCCTCGTTCATACGCTTCTCCCCAGCGATGTACTTTGCATAGAGCGCAAGGAACAACGACTTTTGACTGATGCCTTTCATTGTGTCGTTGGAAAGCTTCGACTTGGACGGGGTGACCATCTTCGCCTTTCCCTTGGCCCCCTGCTTCGACTTGGCAGTAGGCGTGGAAGGTGGCTGCGACGCGCCCTTGGGTAAAGGGCCAGGCAGGAAGACGGCGGCGCATCGGTCATATTCACGGCAGTCGAAGTATGTCTTGGCGAGGAGGAACTTGTGCGCTTCACGTGCTTCCAAACGCGCTTCCGTGGGGTCTTTCCGTATGAGGTTGGGTGTTTGTGGAGGTTGGGCGTCGGACATGGAAGAGTCAACGTCGGTGTCCGAGGCGTCGTCGTCGTCATCGGCCGAGGGGAGCGAATTGAGTAGTTCTGCGGCCCTTGTCAACATCAGCATGCAAAGGTCGGTACATTTCACACTCGGCACTTACCATTTGGCAGAGTGGTAGAGACAGCGCTCTGTACACCCGATGACGGCGTCCTGGAGTTGCGCCTTCAATTGGGCCTCGTCGGCCTGAGATAAGGTGCCCATCGCGTGGATATCAGAAAGACAGTGCCCGGTCTCCGCTTCAAATCATTGTCCGATGCTCTTTCGCGTGATGTCGCTGCCGCCGATGCGCGTGTTGATGGTGAGCTTCCTGTAGCGGCAGGGTGGGGCACAAACAATGGCCCGGCGGAACCTTTGACCGCCGCGGAAATTAGACTCCTTCACCGCCCGCACCCCTACATCTGCTACTGCCCCTCTATCTTGACCCTGCTCTGTAAAGATACCCAATTCACTGCGTGCAAGATGCCTACCACACTCAAAGAATTCGAAAGCGTATGGCCGCGCATTGTTGCCGACCTCCAGGAGCACTGCAATGGGTACAAACTGCCCAAGCAGTCCCTTGATTGGTTCACAAAGGTACATCCACATCCCGAACGGTGCATTCAGGGTCCAACTTGCTTACCACATCACATAGTCGCTCGACTACAACACTGTTGGCGGAAAATGCAACCGTGGCATGTCTGTCATTGACACCACTTCAATCCTCCAGAAAAAGACTCTTGACCCCTCATCAGAGGAATACTTCCGTGCTGCTCTCCTAGGATGGATGATCGAACTCCTCCAGGCTTTCTTCCTGGTTTCCGACGACATCATGGATTCTTCAAAGACCCGCCGTGGTAGCCCTTGCTGGTACCTTGCACCCAAGGTTGGCATGATTGCCATCAACGACGCTTTTATGCTCGAGTCGGCCATTTACGTACTTCTTAAGAAGCACTTCCGTCAAGAGAAGAGCTATGTCGACATGATGGAGCTGTTCCACGAGGTTACATTCCAGACGGAATGCGGCCAGCTGTGCGATCTGCTGACTGCACCCGAAGACGATGTCAACCTTGACAACTTCAGCCTTGACAAGTTCACTTTCATCGTCATTTACAAGACTGCCTACTACTCTTTCTATCTCCCGGTCGCACTGGCCCTCTACTACGCCGGTGCAGCAACGCCAAAGAACTTGCAGACTGCAGAAGACATTCTCATCCCCATGGGCGAATACTTCCAGGCACAAGACGACTACCTTGACGCTTTCGCCGACCCCTCCGTTCTCGGCAAGATCGGTACAGACATCATGGACAACAAGTGCTCGTGGTTGATCAACCAGGCTCTGAAGAAGGTCAACCCCGAGCAACGGAAATTGCTAGAGGACAACTACGGCCAAAAGGACTCACAGAAGGAGGCCAAGGTCAAAGAGTTGTACCACGAGCTGAAACTGAAGGACTTCTACGAGCAGTGGGAAGAAGAGCGCGTTGCCGACTTGAGGGCTAAGATCGACAAGGTCGATGAGAGCGAGGGCTTGAAGAAGGAGGTCTTTGAGACCTTCCTCCAGAAGATTTACAAGAGGAGCAAATAAGCCGATGACTAAATATACCATGGACCGTAAAGCCACTTAATTACTGACGATATATAACGAGTCAATCTGAAACCCTTTATACCACTTATGTTGACCTGCTAGTCTACCTCTGTTCTGGGGTGTTTGCTACTTGTCTACCTTCGGAATTAGGGTCCTTGTTATCCAGAGCGGTGTATTTCATATATGCAGCTATGAGCACAAGTATGTGATAAGGGTGAGAAAACAATCGCGAAATTCCTAGAGCGCTGCATGTTGGGATAGTAGACCAGAGCGAGTTGCCTGCCCTCTTGTACGATGGCCAATTGCGCTAGGCCCGGGCCGGCTAATGTGGGGACATTCCATCTGTCGCGAGATCACGCCGCGTCGCGACATATGCCACGCGTATAATCTATCTGCTTCGTTCTCGCCAGAACGACAACACCAACGCGCCTGGTCCCTTGTTAGCCACGCTTCATGACTTATAATTGCTCGCGTCTGTTTTCGTGCCGGGAGTAACCCAAAGGATGGTGGTGCCCGATATCATGGGGGCCTAGCTCTGCGACTCAGGCGCCCAGTCAATCAAGTGGCGCAGTTCACAATGCACCATCCCTCGTCACTAAAAGTATACCCACGTATTCTGCTTCTTGATGCTCTACTAGGCCGCCATGTTTTCGAACTTTGCCAGTGCGATATCTGGTAATGCTCCAGACAAGACAACCAAAGATGAGGGAGCATCGCTTACATCGGTCCTCGAAACACCCACACTACGCGTCGAATTGGCACTCCTCGTGCTCTTAAGCATCGATGCCATGCGAACCGATATCACTGCTACATTCGAGCCATACAACAATCCCGAATCGAACCCCTCCGTTGCGACCCGATCGTCTGCACCCAATACCAAAACACCCACACCAGACCTTATAAGCCTCGACGAGCCGAGACAAACTGCGATAAGACCCTCCCCTTCGAGGGAAAGATCGCAAGAGCATGATTCCACCCAAATGCAAGCTTTGCGACGAAGCGCTTTGACATTCTTCGATCAATGGCGCGCGAGTGTTATGCACCGCATATGCGATGTTGTCTCTGTTCGGGGTGAGACTGTGCGACAGGCAAAAGCGAAGCGAAAGCAAATATCAGAGCAAAACGAACGGCAAAAGCAGGGCATCTCCTCGCTTATCGATTTCGACGACGTCGACCCTTTTGCCAACGCGACATCTAAGCAATCCGAGAATACAAAACATGGTCAGTACGAGGTCATAGAGACTAGACTGCTGGCTCTTGAGGAAAAGAAGCGTGTCCTGATCTTGCATTGCCTTTTGCTTCTCTTGCTGAGCTTGGAACAATACTCGGCACATTCGCGCATCTTGCTGCTACGTCTCGCAAGTAGTCTGAAACTAGAGGTTGATCTGCTGGGCGAGCATGAGAAGTCGGTTGCACAAGGCCTCTTAGCAACGGCTGCCTCACAGATGGACGCCGAAGCAACAGCAAAGAACCAAGCATCCAACGATGCCGTGTCACGCCGCTGGAAGGTTGGCCTCGCAACTGTAGGCGGTGCAGTTCTGATCGGCGTCACGGGTGGTCTTGCTGCACCCCTACTCGCCGCCGGCTTAGGTACAGTCATGGGCGGACTTGGCCTTGGGGTCGTTTCAACGTACCTTGGTGCGTTGGCGGGTAGCTCAGTGCTCGTCGGATCATTGTTCGGGGCCTACGGTGCCAAGATGACAGGGCGTGTAATGGAGCAGTACGCAAAGGAAATTCGAGACTTTGAGTTTCTTCCAGTCCAAGGTATGTCAGCGTCTGAGATGAAGCCTCGTCTAGCAGCTAAGCGTGTCAGATCCTGATCGACCGGCAAACCAGCGCCAACTCGATTGGGCTGATGAACAAGATGCCCGTGACCCTCGGAAACGTGAACAACATCGACTGCGTGTCTTCATTGGTGTCAGCGGGTGGCTGAACTCGCCAGCTGATGTCAGTAAGCCCTGGGAAGTGGTCGACTCTGGAACTACTGAGCCATTCGCGTTGCGTTTTGAGCTTGACGCGATGCTGCGTCTCGGAAACTCACTCAATGACGTTCTTTTCGGATATGCTTTTGACGGTGTCACGTATGCTGTAGTCAGTCGTACGCTTCTCGGAGCGTTGTACGCCGGTCTATGGCCACTCGGCCTTGTCAAAGCTGCCAGCGTCCTGGATAACCCCTTTAGTGTTGCACTTGCTCGAGCTGATAAGGCCGGTAAGGTTCTCGCGCATGCTCTTATCGATGGCGTGCAAGGAAAGAGACCTGTAACCCTCACCGGGTACTCGGTCGGCGCGCGTGTTGTATATGCATGTCTGATTGAGCTTGCGGAACAACACGCCTTTGGTCTCGTCGAATCCGCTGTTCTCATGGGTACTCCTGCACCAGCAAACCCCAAACGCTGGAGGCAAATACGATCGGTCGTTGCAGGGCGTATTGTCAATGTCTACAGCAAGGAAGACTACGTACTCGGCTTCCTCTATCGGTCAGCGAAACTGCAAGTAGGTGTGGCAGGTCTACAGGAAGTCGAGGGCGTTCATGGTGTAGAGAACGTTGATGTGAGCAAGCTTGTCAGTGGGCATGATAGGTACCGGTACTTGGCGGGTACGATAATGGTTAAACTTGGTTTTGGTGATGTGGATTTCAACAAGGTGGCTGAACAAGAACGCGCTCTCGAGGAGGCAGAAAAGCGAAAGGCTCGGGCCCAAAAGGAGGCTAAACGCAAAGCAGCAAATGAGCAAACGCAGAAGCCTATCCCCCAGCCTCAACACCGGCCAGCCCCAACTACTCAAGACTCTTCGAACTCTCTGATAGATTTTTCAGAGCCAGAACCTGCAGCTGCTCCCAAAAGCAACTCCGAACTGTCTGGTTTATCTCTCACACCCTCTGGTACACAAGAGGATCTTTCTCCAAACGTCGATGCATCAGCATCGGTTTTATCTAACGAGCCCTTTCCGGACAGCTCTAAAAGCATTTCTAACTCTACGACATTGCTGCCAGACTCACATGACCATCCCAACACGGAGAACTCGGCCGTTCGCTTAAAGAAGAACGGCACTGACGTCGCTGTTACTGAAGTCCTTGTCCTGGAAGGATGCGATACTACCAAAGATAATAGCACCGGCGATGAACATCAAGATGACTTTGATGATTATGACTACGACGCTGAAGAAGTTAGTAGTGAGTTCGGCGAACTCAGTATGGTCGAACCGTTGCCCATGGACGACAACGACTACGGCTTGATGTAAGGGTACGAGCCGAAGCTCGTTCAAGCACGTCGAACCATGTCCTTGTTGCAACAAGATTGGCCTATCTGTCAGCCCAGAACTGAGAGGTCGCACTTATAGCCATTTAGAGATTCTCCCAAGCCATGCTAGACCAATTGCGTTCCCACGCGAGCTCGCAAGGTCAGCCCAACCTCGTTAGCGGCTCATGTACGCCTAACCATGCATGCTTACACTCAAGGCACCGGCTTTTATGGATACAAGGCGCGCTGCTACAAGCCTCGGGAGGATTTCGTAGATTAGTGAACGTGTGTAAAGAAATAAATTCATCAACAAAGTTGATGGACCTTCATGCATAGCCCATTGTTGAGTAACATGTCCACCACCTCAACAGCAACGCGTCCTACGCCCACACTACCGCCGCCATCCTTCTCCAAACTCGGCCCAAGCATATCAATTTACACTCCACCAGCATACAGCCCTGGCGAGCTTATCGTTTTGTGCACATGGCTTGGCGCTGCACGGAAGCATATCGACAAGTACATCGCGTCCTACCGTACTATTGCTCCCAACGCCAAGATCCTGCTTATCCAAAGCGATGTGGCAACGGTAACAAGCTCTTATCCTACGCAACGCAAAGCTATAATGCCAGCTGTTGAAGTAGTGCGCGCGGTACTTGGTGAATGCACTTATCCGGCATGTATCGCCGCGTCCGTGTTGGAACACCAATCAAAGAAGTATCAAGGGCCCAGAATTCTCCTTCACACCTTCTCAAACGGCGGTCCAATCTCTGCCACTGCACTACTACTCGCCTTGCATACTCAAACCTCCGCATCCCTGCCTTTGGTTGGCATCATCATGGATTCAGGACCCGCAGCAGGCTACTACTGGAAATCCTACAACGCCATGGTTTTGTCACTACCACCAGGTATCCTGCGGTCGGCAGGCTATGTATTCGTACATGGGATCCTCCTTGGTCTGTTTGCGAGCGTGGCATTGGGACGCTATGAGTATCCAGAGGTCTTGGTTCGCCGGACACTGTTAGATGAGGACTTCGTGTGTGGAGCGGAAAACGGCACAAAGAGGAGAATATGCTACCTGTATAGCAAAGCTGACCGCATGACGGATTGGAAAGATGTTGTTGAGCATGCGGATACGGCGAGAGAAAAGGGCTGGGATGTTAGTGAAGTTGTGTTTGAGGGAACGGCACATTGTAATCACTTTGTGAAGAATGAAGGAGTGTATGTGGGGGAGATGAGGAAGATGTGGAGGTTCTAAGCGTTCTAAAGATGAAGTGTTGGTATGGTTCTCAAATGCAGGTGGAATTGACACAGGTACAGACAGTTGATAGATTCGACTGTTCTGACACCAATCTCTCAGTTTCCTTGCTTGACTTGGATCTTCTTGACGATCATGACTCTGGTACTTCGTCGGCCCACGGTATACTGGACTGCGCACCTGCTTTCTGCACCGTCATAGACGCTGCCCTGTTAGCATGCGCAATGGCAGTATCGAGATCGAAATCTGCTCCTCGCGCCATAGCTTTCCAGCGTGCAACAGCAACTGTATACGCGCCAGCGAACGTATCACCAGCGGCTGTAGTGTCGACAACCTTGACTTTACGTGCTGGCACAATGTGACCTTGCTGAGATGCTTCCTGTTGCTTCGCGGTCTTGTAGAACACGCCCTAAACTCGCGTTAGTACAAGTCACAGTGTACCATGAGGAAAGGTTTACCTCGCCACCAAGCGTGATGATAACATTCTTGACACCCCTCGCAATAAACACAGCAGCAACCTCGTCCCACGAAGTTGGCTTCTCGATGCCCGACAAAATTGCAGCTTCGGTCTCGTTAACGATGAGGTGGCCTAAGCCGTGATAAGCCTCATCTGGCAAGGGTATCGCAGGCGCTGGGTTAATAATAGTCTCGACGCCTTTCTCCCGTGCGGTCTTCATATTATGCAACACAACCTCCAACGGCAGTTCCAGTTGGAAAAGCGCAACCCCTGCATCCTCATCGACAAGATCTTGCACTTTCACATCCCCATTGGCACCAGGACAGAACATGATCCTGTTCTCCCCAGAGCCGGTCTCAACGATGATAACGGCAACACCCGTCTTCTTTCCTTTCAAGATCTGTACTTTCTCTGTCGATAATCCATCCTCTCGCAAGGCTTTCAGGAAACCCTGGTGAAACTCATCATCACCCACTGCACCCACCATACGTACTTCCACATCGGAAGTCTGAGATGACGAAGCTTGAGTTTTGGTGCGTGAGAGGCGGGCACAGGCGACAGCTTGATTGGCGCCTTTCCCGCCCCAGCCAATGTTGAAAGATTCACTAGTTAGGGTTTCACCGCCAGTGGGGACGCGGGGTGTGCGGGTTACGAGGTCGACATTCAGGGAGCCGATTACGGATATGACCGCTGGTTTGGAAGACATCTCGATTGTTGGTTTTCGGGTTGTGAGGATTCGATGGTGTTGTATAAGGTCACGCGATGAGGCTCTGGTACGTTTGCCGAAGACGCTAAATTAGGCTAGCCGAGCCGACGTTGTGGGCTCTTTCTTTGCGTGGCATCATCGTGGGGTCAACTATGGGATCTTCTCTTTTCACATCATACAGCATCGCAATTTCCCAGACTGATACAATTGCTAAGACGAAAAGACACATTGAATTAAGACAGTCGGCCAACTCTTCTGTCTACGCTGTCTTTGGTCACTACAGACACCGGAAAACTTGTTCAAGGCTCTCCTATCCCAGGCTTACGAGCCACGAACATATGCATCGGGCTGAAGATGCCCAATTTCCCACCATCTCTGCATGAGTACACACATTCTCCGACTGTATACGAAGCAGTCACACCGTATTGCGGTATGAGACCCAGGAAATACAGCGTATTGATAAACACCCGAGAAGCATAGTAAATTGGCCTAGTCATCCACACACAATAGCTCCAGTCGTACCACGTCGGATAATGTTTGTAATCGATCGCGTGCCTGTATCACATCGGATCAGTACCAAAGTCGCTCATTCGAACAAGAAGGCAGAGGATTACTTACCACCAAGGTATCGGATTAGCCTTAGCAGTAGCACGATCCTCTTCGCGAACCATTTCAAAACCCGCTTTCACCAATGCCGCAATTCTAGTCTTGGGCGTGATCATGTGCGGCACGGCCCCATTTCTTTCAATCCTCCCTCGTATCATGCGATGTTCTGCATTAGAATCATCGTACTTGTCAGTTATGACCCAATCCAAGATACCGATCTTACCCCCAGGTTTCAGCACTCGTAAGGCTTCGGTATATGCTTTATGCTGATCCGGTGCACAACATAGCGCTTCGATGGCAAAAACCATGTCAAACGTCTCATCGGCGAATGGAAGGTCTGAAAACGTGCCTTTAACCATATGCACTTGGTCATGCAGATTCGCTTGCTTATTCAGCTCGTTGCTCCGCTCGACGTGTAGGTCGTTAATGGTGAGGCCAGTGACGTAGACTCCAGCAAAGATGGCCATTTCACGTGCGGGACCACCGACACCACAACCTAGATCGAGAACCTTCATACCGGGTTTGAATTCCATAATGAGTGCTAGGTAGTGTTCGTGACGGGCTGCGGCTGTGGCCCAGGATTCATCGGGTTGATAGCCGCTGAAGTGGAATTTGTTGCCCCATCCGTTCTGATAGGCGTCGGTGACGAAGTCAAAGTAACTGATAGAGCATTAGTATACCTGAGCACTTCATTGTTCGAGTTAATTGGTATGAAACAGGCTCGCACGCTTCGTTGATCTCAGCAGCATTCTTGTTGAGTTCTGCTCTCTTCTCATCCGTGAGTTTATTTCCCACGACATAGTCATTGTCGTAGAGTGTGTCAAACTTGATGCCCTGTCCATGTTCTGTTTGCTCGCCTGGTATTCGTCGTCTCGCTTTGTTGTTCGTCATCACGGGCAATCCGTCCCAATATCCTACTCCGATTGTAGAAGCTCACATGAAAGGACCCAGCAAAGAGAACTGGAGCTGGAGGAGTGGGGAATGCTGCACTTTAACGTTCTTACTGTTACATGCATGGCCTTGGTGTTGCCGGCCCGAGTCGACTTCGATAAACGCGAATTGTATACTCTTTTGGCTTAATATTGTTCTTCTTGCTTGGCAGGCTCGACTTCATTCCTCCCCGCATGTAGCTGGAAGCAAGGACGCCCCACTTACAGGAAACGAGAGTAATCATGTAGGTACACCGGACGAAATGAACTATGAGATCAATTTCTGCTACAAGAACTACAGCGATGTCATACCATTTCGAAACTTACATGGAATACGCCACAATTGAAGAGGATGCATGGAGATTATGAGCGGGGTGTATATGTGAGCTGAGCTGACCACACTTTTTAGCCTGCCGCATCCTATTCTCGCCCTTGGGAAGTGGAGATGATTCAAGCTCGTGAATTTCATGATATGCAAGTCGATGAGCACAAATATCGCTAAGTTGATAGTCATACCAAAACTGTGAGACATTCATTCTATAATCTCTTCATCATGCGACCATACCCAAGAACCTGAACTTTCAACAACAACGTGTGAACGTCACACTTCCTACACACCTAATTCCCACCTTCAACAGGTACGTTGATTCCCAGACTCCTCAGCCTGTCCACAGCAGCCTCTACTAGGAAGTCGTTCCGCTGTATCAACTCCTGTACCTGCTCATTTTCCGCCTTCCTTGAATGACTTGGTACTTTGACACCAGTACTTCTTGCTTGTTCGCTTTCGCTTCTTTGTTTGGCGTTCTGCATGGCTGCTTCAATCTGCTTCGCCTGCTCCTTGTGTACCTCCTTGATCCTGTCGAGACGTTGCCAGGCGGGGTGTTCGCTACCGTCAACATTGTCAGTCAACGTCTCGCTCGAGGGGTCAATGGCGCTGTCCATAGTTTGTAACTCTTCAATCCAGTTGCTCTCTTTTTCGCTGAGCTCACTGGAGCCGATGCTGACCATCTTCCGTCGGAGGGCTTCGTAGCGAGCATTGATACGATCTTGTCGCGCTATAGCCTTCTCCATGCGGTCGTCTATGTTGGCGCTGCCGTATGTCGATCCGTTCTCCGAGCCGGCTTGGTCATTACCAGTGACGCTGTCGATGTTCGTTGCAATCTCAGACGTCCTGTATATTTGATCCCTGAACTCTTCCTGGAGTCGTGTCGCGCGGTTGAACAGATCGGATACGGCGAGCTGGAGTTTAGACGTCTGTGCAGAGAGTACGCGATGGACATCCATGAGGAGCCCCAAGTTTGCAGGAGATAACCTGATTTCATCTTTAAGAGCGCCTCTGTGTCGCGCGGGAATGTTGATAGATCCATAGAGATCGAACGGCTCGTAGAGTTCCTTTGATGGCTGCCACGCCTGACGTACTTCCTTGGTAGGACCGGTGATTGCCATGTATTCAGCAAGCTCTTCCTGGGTAGGGAGACCGTCTTCAGGCGCATCAAGTAGGGCAGCCTGAGGCTCACCGTCTACAGTGGTAAGAAGAAGGTAGCCCACGTTTCCATCTTCAATGACAGCAACTGCGGTCACTTCCTGTTCCGCCAGGTCGCCGGATACGCGTCGCTGTAGGTATTGGTCTACAACGGTGTTCGCCGATTCCAGTATACGCTTGATACGGAAAGGCGAGCCCTCGGTCTGCGGCTGGGAGAGTTCCGTCTCAAGCTTCCTGACCCAAGGCTCCATGGAAACGTAGAAAACTCCACTGGCATGCGATACGAAGAATGAGAAGTCGGTATGCACATCCGGCGTGATGTTTTGATTGAATGAAGGATCGTCGCCTTCCACCAATGTGACGGTTTCCGCGATAATCAACTCATGATCGGTGGTTATTATGGCATCGATTTCGTCTTCCGGAGATGGTAGCCATCGCCCAATGATACCCTCAAGGTCTAGGCAGACATGTACCTTGCTCGTGTCTGTGAGCAAGCACACAACAGCAGTAGGAAGACCTTCTGCAGCCTCGTCCTCTTCGCTTTCCGAAAGGGTCTTGAGGGAGAAGACGATCATGTCGCTGAGCTCAAAATCGTCTACTTCGGGCGAGATGGTGAAAGGCCCCTGTAGCAACGGCACCGCAGGCGCGCTTTGTGGGCGAGCGAAGACCTGCACTGTGTCACCCTGTGGCCGTTCCTCTACAAGAGGTTCCTCGTATATGATGTCGGATAGCCATGAGACCTGCTTCTCCGATGTCTTCAGTTCGTGCTTGGGCGACGTATCATCCTCGGACAGCTCAGCGTAAGCGATGTTGATGGATGAGGTCAGGGTCTGGAGAAAGGTATGGCTGCCGGGTGATTCGATCAGCTGCCATTTGCTCGGTAGCAAAGGGCAAAGGGCGTATACATCTCCGAGCACAGTAGCAATCCACAACGTCATTGGCGCCCAGCCATGGACACCTTCTTGGTCTGGAAAGTCGCCAAAGCATGCAGATGCAACTTCCAGCTCCACCGAGTCGGGAGAGAAACCCTTGGAAGCTCCGAACTTGGAGGCGCTCAGATCGTCCTGATCGCTTGTAGCATTTGCGAGTTTGGGCAGATCGATGGAGAGCGACGGCTCACTGAAGGTAGACCTGTCGGCGCGGTTGATCTCCCATAGCCGGACTACTCCCGCCTTTGTGACGGTGAGCAGACAGCGTCCATGGTAGCCCAGAGGATGCCATAGCGTTGTTGCGACGGGCGACTCTTCCAGCACATGCACAGTTGGTCCCAACTGGAACGTCTTTGGCTTCAAAGGGCCGTCGTCCTCGCCGGCTCCAAGCAACGACGAGTCGGGAAGGTGTATTACGTGTACGGTGTGCGAGGTGGAGACGGCGAGGTAGTCTTCCTCGGGAGAAATGGCAAGACGCGTGATTGGTAGAGGTATCGAGACTCGTAGTGTTCGGTATGCGGGTTGTTGTTCTTCCTTGAGATTGACCAGATCCGCCCATCGTATTTCGTTCCCGACGGCGACGAAGATTTCGGAGCCCCGGGTCGCAATTGTCTTTCGTGGTCCAGGTTCCTGTTTCTTTGCAGCGACTCCATTTCCGTTGGTCTGCTTCGGCGCAAACAGATGATAGCCTGGGTTTGGCCGACTGAGCCAGTCCGGCGTGTAACCCAGTACTTTTGGCATCGTAGAGAGCTGCCCCGAGCAAGATTGAGAGATTCGGAATGTGGGTAGGTAATAGTCGGGTGGTCTGTAAAGGTAAGAGTCTCTGGACAAACAAAAGTTCCAGCCGCGCGATACTGCGCCAAGGCCGACGCGTCTGGGGAGCTCCGAGCTCAACTTTCCACTTCCGAACCTTACACTCGCTCCACAACCACGCTCGATAACTTCTGAACGCTCCGGATACGGTCGCTTAACGTATTTCCATTTGGAACTGGGATAGAGAGTACGCCATCATGCCGGCGCTTCGAAGTACCATTGACCGCCTCGACAAGCCGAGTTCATATGCGACAGCAAAGGTACAGCAGGCTACAAGGCACTAGACAAGCACAACAAGGCTGACTTTCCTCTAGAAGCGCAGACGCGATCGCAACACACGTGACGAAGAACGTGGCCGCTCACCGTCCCCCGAGGACAAGCTCAAGGACGCAACTACCCTCTACGTTGGCAACCTATCCTTTTACACTACCGAAGAACAAATCCACGAGCTATTCAGCAAATGCGGAGAGATCAAACGATTGGTTATGGGTCTCGACCGATTTCAGAAGACGCCATGCGGTTTCTGCTTCGTCGAGTACTACACACATCAGGATGCGCTAGATTGTATGAAGTACATTGGCGGCACTAAGCTTGATGAACGTGTCATCAGGACCGACTTGGACGAGGGTTTCGCCGAGGGCAGGCAATACGGACGTGGAAAGAGCGGTGGTCAGGTGCGCGACGAGTACAGGGCCGAGTATGACCCTGGTCGGGGTGGTTACGGCAGAGCTGTGGACGAATATCACGAAGCGCAGTAGGTTCGCCATCGAGATCCAACAGCCCGAGTTCTACTCGCCCATATTTGAGACGGAGGGAGGATGGGCAGCATTACCTGGTAGTTGAGGAAGCAGTCGATCAGCCCAGTCTTCATCAGATCTCAAAATACTGCACAGGAGGCGTCTGGCGTCTATTATTCGGCATTGCTCATTAATTCTTTAGTCATAAGCAAATGCTTACAGGGAGGAGAGATACCAGTTTAGATACCTTCCCAAGACTTACTACCATCTTCCAAACGCCCTGTCACATGTTCTACAAGAATTGCTGTCTGGGCATGTGCCCTAATTGAAGTGCCATCTGGCACCACCTACATCTCATTTAGTTCGATCCGCAAGTTCAAACTGCTTTCGCCTCTCCGCAGCTTTCATGACCTCTCCCAACCACCAAACATGTATCCGCGGGTCGTCGGTCAGTTCTGGGTGGAAGCTACACCCAAACACGTTGCCCTGCCGTACCGCTATTATGTCCTCCGCACCTGGGTGATTGTGTTCCTGGTTCTCCTGCAACGGCTGGGCGTTGGTCGACAGCGTTGCCATGATCTCGACCTCGCGATCCAACTCCTTCCTCGCCAAATCATCCGCTGGTGTCTTGCTCGGCGCAACAATTGTATCGTCCCTTTCACTCTCTCCTTCTTGTATGCCTACCGCCTTCTTACTCGGAAGTATCTTCTCTACAACTGGCGCGCGGATGAAGACGCATCGGTACGGATCGGTCGCGCTTGTCTTGCTGGTCGACTCTAAGAATGGCAGCTGTAGGTTTGCCTGGAAACTCTCTTGTTGTCGCCCGAAATGATTTCTGTTCACTCTCACGTCTAGGCCTCCGATCAAGTCTTGGCCTCCTTTCTTTGTTCTATTCGCACTCTCTGCTAGTAAGATGAGGCCGGCGCATGTACCCCACGTTGGTTTGCGTTGGACCTTGACAAAGTCGCGGAGGGGCTCGAGAAGAGCGCTACGTGCGGCTACGAGGGACATGGTTGTACTTTCGCCACCAGGGATGATGAGGCCGTCGCATTGTGCGAGTTGGGCTGGTGTCCGGACTTCGATGAAGTGGAAGGTTGGTGACGAGGGGATGTTCGAGGATGCCGCACGAAGGAGTTGAATGTGCTCGCTGAAAGCGCCTTGGAGGGCGAGGACGCCGACCGTTATCTCTGTGTTTCCTTCTTTGACCGCCATTGTGAATCACGAACAGACGCCAAAAGAACTCCGTTACAGCAAGGAAATAAGGAATTGGAACGTCTAGAAAATGTACAGTCATATCACGGAAAGCGACGGCAAATGCTAAATCTGTATCGATAAGCTCCATCCCCACTGTAAGCGGTAACTTGCCCGCCGGGCACATGTCACTCAGATACGCTCAGCCCTGCTCGATCGCTTACCCCGAGGAGGTGCCACCCTTCGATCTGCTCTCCATCATCGACATTTCGGGTTCCCCACTGATCCCGTGAACGGCCATGACATGTAGATTTCCGTTTGTCGCACATCACGTCAAGAGAACCACAAACAAAGGGTCCCACGGTGCATATAAGGCCAGAGTCCTTGTAGTAGTCTAGTCTTACGCGTCAAACTACTTTAGCCGACGCGCAACTCGATTACAGTCTAGAGGATTCAGGTGAAGGCGCTATGATCGACAAACAGGATGGAGGCTCAACGGGACACGGTCTCACGTGCTGGCTGCTGGATACAAGATCAATATGGCCTGGAGAGAAGATTACAGATTCAGAATCCGTATGTCCATGCCATCGCATTGTGTCTATCAACTGACAAATGTCAGGCCCGGGAAGCACTCTCGCTCATCAGCCAGGAAGAACAAGACCTCATAAAACGCAAATACCACGTAGCGGATGCGCGAATGAGCCTGGGATCCGCCCTCCTGAAACGTCTTTTTGTTCACAAAACTCTGAACGTCCCTTGGAAAGACATCCTCTTCGGCCGAAGACGCGATCCCAAACATGGAAAACCAATCGCCCTACTGATACCACCCCAATATGGCCCTGCGCCCGTAGAATTCAACGTCAGTCATCAAGCCGGTCTAGTCGCCCTCGTAGGCTGTTCAACCCATGAACTCGATGCCGAAGTCGGCGTAGACATAGTCTGCGTAAACGAGCGGAACGATTATCGCGTTGTCGACGAAGAAGGCTTCGACGGCTGGGTAGACATGTACGCTGAAATCTTCAGCACAGAAGAGTGTTTCGATATCAAGTACAACGTCGACCCATTTCCTCTTCTCGATGGCACAATGGTCACACATGAGATTCTAGGAAGACACGATCGTTGTTGTCATCGAAACGAGCATTTGAGTGTTACGCTACCGAACGGGGAGCAGAGGGAGCTTGATTCAGATCTACTCATTGATGCGAAGCTAAGACGGTTTTACACGTTCTGGTGCTTCAAAGAGGCCTATATCAAGCTTGATGGTGAGGCTTTGCTCGCTCAGTGGATTCCACAATTAGAATTTAAACATGTTCGTGCACCGAGGCCGGGGACTCCAGCCCGGTGTAGTACACACGGTACCTGGGGTGAGAGATACAGCGATGCGGAGGTTTGGTTCTCCATGAAGGGAGAGGAGAAGGGACCTGCGGGTATAAGGGGTTTGAAGAAAGGAGAGTCCAGGAGGTTGGAGGATACAAGGGTAGAGATTCAAGCTTTTGAGGAGGACTTCATGATTGGGGTTGCGGCTAGGGAGAGGAGGGATCCTGTGGTCGATGGGACTAAGAAGAAGCTACCGGATGTGTTGACACACTTCAGGGGACTGCATTTAGAGGAGGATGTCATGAGTGTTGCCAGGAGTGCGTGATGGCGACAGCTAACCAGCCGCACTGCGCTAATGTTCGCAAACCATAGTTCACGAGCTCAAAAATGCCTCAGTGTCTAGTTCCACAATGTACGTGTCTTCTATGAGATGTTGGCTGTTTTGCTGGTGCACGAGTTAGTAGAAGCGCGCCGAGACTGGGATGTTTGGTTGTGCAGGTGAGTAAGCTGACAGATCTCGGAAGGACCGAACGGCAGGCGCGTCAACCTTCTTCCATGCTCAAGAGTCACCTACAACATCACCTGGGACGGCTGCAACTCAGATAGACTCTGCAAAATTATGGGAAAACTTGAGATGTTCGAGCACCTCATGTCTGTGGTTGTTAGCGTGAACATACACGTCATGGTTACTGGACCCTGAGCGCATTTCATGGCTACGTCAACGCTTGATCACAACCATATACACCGCGCCTACCCCAATATCCGTCGTACCAACAACTACCTATTCGCTCTCACATAAACAATTCAACGACACGTCGAGACGGCCACATTCAAAACCGCAAAAATGTCCTCCAACTCGCTCAACTACCCACTGCTCGCCATCCCGGCCTACTATGTCTTCTCTCTCGTCCCGCACATGTACGCTGGTAGCATCCTCTCCGCCAATGG
>Ga0058698_10000070_pt1 | contig 56676 bp, 51 predicted proteins | sample AgamicAsSfe_FD_67288 | JGI IMG/M metagenome (GOLD analysis project Ga0058698, IMG submission 67288) | Agave microbial communities from Guanajuato, Mexico - As.Sf.e | ecosystem: Host-associated > Plants > Phyllosphere > Phylloplane/Leaf | place: Guanajuato, Mexico | collected 2012-05-30
GGAGGGTTCAGTGTGGGTGCCACACCTGCACAGCCAGCTTCCTCGCAGGCTTCTTCTACTCCAGCCTCGGGCTTGAGCCTAGGCGGAAACAACACTGCGTCGTCTGCTTCACCTAGTCTGTTCTCGCCTGCAGGAGCTTCCACACCAGCATCTACGGGTGGTGGTTTCAGCTTTGCTAAACCTGCTGCGCCTGCCAGCACGGCTGCAACTACCGGGGCTACAACCACTGCCACAAGCGGTGCACCCACCACAACCGCATCATCGAGCTCGTCCTTGTTCCCCAGCATCGGAGGTGGGCTGGGAGGCGGGAGTGCTTCGTCCGCTGCTCCTGCGACTGCCGCCACCACCACTTCTGGCACCACACCCAGTTTATTTAACAAGCCTGCAGCAAGTGAAGCACCAGCAGCATCGTCTAACACTGCTTCGCAACCAACTCCTTCCCTCGGGGCCACGACCGGAAACAATGCTGCCCAAAGCGGACTTGCTGCGTCAACTGCCGGGCCTGCACCATCGGCTCAATCACGATTGAAGAACAAGTCTATGGACGAGATCATCACACGCTGGGCAGCTGACCTCTCCAAGTACCAGAAAGAATTCCAATCACAGGCTGAGACAGTCGCCTCATGGGATAGGGCCTTGGTTGAGAATTCCGATAAAGTCCGACAACTGTACTCGAAGACTTTCCAAGCTGAGCGTGACGCTGCTGAAGTCGAGAGGCAGCTGACGATGATGGAGGAGAACCAGCAGGAGCTCGATTCCTACCTAGATCGATACGAGAAGGAGATTGACAATCTCATGAAGATGCACGGCGTCAGTGGCAAGAACGAGACCCTACGCGGCCCCGACCAGGAGCGCGAGAGGACGTAAGTGAAAACCTGAGAACTGTCTGCAGCTACGAGATAACTAATGAACCCATAGTTACAAGCTTGCCGAGAAGCTTCAAGACCGCCTCAACGAGCTCAACAAGGATCTCACAGAGATGATTGAGGAGATTAACAATACCTCGCAGACGCTCAGCAAGACAGGCAAGCCAGACGATCCTCTTACCAAGGTCGTTCGTGTTCTCAACACCCAGCTTGCACAGCTTCAACTCATCGATTCCGGTGCTTCGCAGCTTCAGGAGAAGATTACCAAGGCGCAGCGGGAGACACAACGTGTTGGTGCCAACGGCTGGAACGGACTTGGCTCGGATCCTTCAGCCGATTTCATGAACAGCATGCGTGGGGCGAGGGCTTCGCAAAGATTTTAATACAATGGATGAGCAGGATGATGGTATAGGATAGGCACGGTCTTGTGCTTTGGATGATAGGGTATGGTCGCATGCATTGGCGTTATCCAGGCGTTTTTTTCTGCACGGAGAGCCGTGCGTATTCTCGAATCCATAACGTCTCATTGAGAAACAGACCATAAAACTAGTAGCACAACATTGTGTAAAGCATCTATGCTTTCTCTCCCTCCCCTGTCCCAAATGTCCCTTCATCCCCGCCCTTTCCCATAATAGCATTGTGCACAACCCCCCCTTCTAACATTCTCCTGCTCTCAGTCCTTGCCTGCATCCATGCCAACGCCGCCGTCCACGCTGCCATGGCAATGCTGACGGCAATCATAGCCCACATACCCCTGGTAAAGTACGGTGCGAAATTTGCACCGTAGAAGACAATGCTCCACCAGGCGTTGATGGCGTTGCTTCCCATGTTCATACTTGCTATGACCACAGCACGCAGACTGTCTTCTTCGTAGCGTAATACGTCGTTTGCCCAGGCGAAGAAGGTGGCTTGACAGGCATAAACACTGCCTGCCCAATAATACATTGCGAAGTGAATCGTGGTGTTTTGTGGATAGGCGAGAATGAGGGCTGAGGTTACGATACCAGTTATGCCAATCCAGTAGCCGACAAGATAACGTTTCCCGCCCATAAAGTCCGTTAGTGTGGCCCAAAACAAAGTCGAAACAATGCCGACAGCAGGTACTCCGGTAGGATAGTTGTTATTCTGAGCCACGGTATAAGTGTTTGTAGGATGTGAGCGCATGTAAAGTTGCAACAAAGCGTTTGTGCTAAAAGATTCGGTCTCTCCCGCTAGAATCCAGAGGATGACGAAAAAGTACCAATACCACGTTGAGAAGCAATGCTTCAAAAAGGACAAGGATATTGGAGTGCGCTCCGAGACTTCAGGAACGCGGGAGATTGCTAGCGCTTTCTCGGAGGCACTGAGGTAAGGCGCTCGTGTGTTCCTTGGCGTGTCGGGGAAGAGGGCAAAACCGTAGATGGCTACAGGAAGTGTGATGAGTCCGTCGATGACTGAAGAGACTTGGCGTTAGTGCGTTAATTGTAGATGTTGTCAAAACAACTTACTGAAGAGCCATCGCCAACCACTCATCCCCCGGAGGCCGTCCATGCTACTGTGTATACCCGTTTGGATGAAACCACCAATCATAGTGCCAGCAAGGCCTGATGCGGTGAAGATTCCAGAGCGTTTCCCTAGCTCTTTTTCGGTGTACCAAGAACCAAGAATGTAATGGGTTCCTACGAACGTCGATGATTCGAACAGCGCTTGGAAGAAGCGGATTGCCATGATATCCTGAGGTTTCTGAGCGGCTGCAGTGACCATTGTCAAGCCTGCCCATGCTACCTAGATTGAATAAGTTACAAAACCCAAGGCGCTTTGGGTTAGAGACGCACCATGCAGGCAGGGAAGAAATAACGAGGCTTGATGTAGTACAGCAGGATGTTACATGGCACTTGCCCTATAGTATACCTAAGTATGTCGAATTAGTATGAGACTATTCATAGTCTTCTTTCATTTATGCTTACTTACCCTACAGTAAAGACGGTGTTGATCTGATTGAGTTGGTTGCCTTTGAAGTCCAGCTCTTCCCTCATACCAGAAACGTACGCATTGTTAAGATTGGTGCGATCAAGATAATTGAGGAAATACATGAGACAGCAGAAAGTAAGGATGAAAAAATCAAGCTTCTGCACCAGCTTGCGCTCGCCTGGCGCATTCTGGTCGCCTCGAAGATAGGCGATGAAGCTGTTGGCCATGTTGGAACGGGTTATTGCACGATTGAGGGCAAAAGTGTTGCGCCCTGTCGCTAGAGATGTGCTGTTGAGCAATGGAAGATGGCTTTGCCTGTTTTCGAACAGCTGTCGCTATCAGTTATGTTTGTAGTATTGGTTATTCTCCGGGTGACATCGTCCGCCCCATGCATCATAGGACCGATAGACGCTGGGGGCAAGATATGGTTGATACTACGCCACTTATGACTGACTCGAGATAGGCATATTCAGTAAGCGTTTTTGCCGATCATATCTCTGTGGTGAAGCGGCTGAATGCCGGTATCGGTTACTTGGGTGTTCGTATCTGAATCTCAACAGGGCAGGTATAACCTCTTGACCAGCGGTAGTCTATCTCGGCCGAAGCAACGGGATGTCTGGTAGCAGTTAGTCTGGGTCGGGTGCGTCCAAAGGTGCGGGGAATGGTATCGTCGACGCCTCCAATGGCTTCGGTTGGGGACCACCACAATGACAGATGGCCGCGGCGCAGACGACCCGAGAGTGGGGAGAATACATTGCGGTAGGGTCATGAGTACTCACTGAAACGCTCGAAGTAACCGTCTTTCAGTCTTGTAAACTTATTCACTATTGTTCTTCGATATTGTAGTAGCTTGGCGTTGCGAAAGTCTTAAAGTATGACATCTGAAGCGAATTGGGAGAAAGTTGCTGCGGGGAAGCGCGCAGCTCTCGCGGAATCCATTCCGACCGAATATCGCATACCGCAAGACAAGATACCACCAGAGTCTCAACTCGACGTGACAACATGGCCTAAGGAGTCTGGGTGGTTTACAGCAAACGAGCTTGAGATCACTGAGAGCAGCGCAATCCACATTCTGGACCAGATCGCGTCGAAAACATGGAGCGCCGAAGATGTCACGGTCGCGTTCTGCAAACGCGCAGCAGCAGCGCAGCAATTGGTATGGCAGAACCTCCAGGAGACATGTGAATCATTTTAACGCGTGTGTAGACCAATTGCCTTAGCGATGTGTTCTTCAATGAAGCAGTGCAGCAAGCCAAATCCCTCGACGACCATCTCCAGCGAACTGGCAAGACTGTTGGGCCACTCCATGGTCTGCCAATCTCTCTCAAGGACAACTTCAATATAAAGGGAAAAGACAGCACTGTAGGCTTCACCTCATTAGTCAATCAGCCGGCGGAGTACAATGCTACGTTGGTGGATATACTCGAACGGCTGGGCGCAGTCCGGTATTGCAAGACAAATGTGCCGACAGCCATGATGATCGTATGTATGCGCGCAGGCATATATTGGGTTGGAAGTTGACAGGATACAGGCAGAGTCCGTTAATAACACATTCGGACGTACCGTTAATCCGCTTAATCGCAAAGTCACGTCTGGCGGCTCTTCAGGCGGAGAATCAGCCCTCATTGCGTTTGGAGGTAGTCCTTTAGGCGTCGGGACCGACATAGTGAGTTCTATATTGTGACGTGTAATCCTCATATCTAACAAGATCAGGGCGGCAGCTTGCGAATCCCGGCAGCATGCACCGGCATCTTCACTCTTCGACCATCTTTCGGTCGCTTTACAACACAGCGATGTAGATCTGGTCTCGCTGGCCAGGAAGCGGTACAGAGCGTCAATGGACCCATGGGAAAGTCGCTTCAGGATATCACCATGTACTCGAAGGCGATTGTCGATGCGGAGCCATGGAAACTAGACCCAAAGATGCTGCCTATCCCGTGGCGGTCAGTCGATGTTCCGGGGAGACTCAAGATAGCGGTCCTTTGGAACGATGGTGTCTGCTTGCCCACACCCCCGGTAACGCGCGCTCTCAAGGAAACGACCGAGAAGCTGAAGAAGGCTGGACATGAAGTTCTGGATTGGAATCCAAGACTACACGGAACTGCGCTGACACTTCTGGTGAGCTACTTTTGGAGCTACACCAGCCCCCAAGCTGACAAGCATAGGGACGAATGTTCGTCGCCGATGGCGGCAAAAGCGTCGAATCATTACTCGGGGCGACAGGCGAGCCATTTCGACCTGAGATGGTTCAGTACAAAGATGCCAAAGAATTGGGCGTATATGACATGTGGAAGCTACATTCAGAGAGATCCGAGCTACAACGGCAGTACCTGGAACAGTGGATGGCGATCGAAGGGCTCGACGCCATCTTAGGTAAGTCGAGCATTTATGTTTGCTGCAAAGCAGTGTTTAACCTTTCTTAGCACCCACGACCCCGTACTCAAGTGTGGCGCATGGCGATTTCAAGTACGTCGGGTATACTGGTGTATATAATGTTGTTGACTATGCCGCCGTATCTTTCCCATGCGGGGTCTCTGTCGACAAAGCAGTCGACAAACACGCGAGTGACTACAAGCCCCAGAGCGACTACTGTCAGGATGCTTATAACAGCTGTAAGCTATACACTGTGCTACCGATGGTTGTGTTCGACAACTGATGAACGACAGATCAACCTGAGCTATTACATGGTCTCCCAGTCAGTCTACAGTAAGTGTTGAATCGTCGTTGCTGAAAAGAGCAATACTGACTCATGCAGGCTGGTCGCGCAACGGCTAGAAGAGGAAAAGGTGCTGGCTATGACTGAGTCAGTACTCCAGGCGATATACTCTTAGTGACATGAAATGCGTGGAACAAGCCCTGCCATCTAAACGTACTTGACAACTCTCTGTTGTGATACGGTCGCTGGACATCGCAGCTTCCTCGTAATTTCAGCAGGATGTTGGCCGCAGAGTGTGCAGCAAGAGCTATCAGTCACGTTAGATAAGTAAACAAAAGATGGGTAATAATAACCTCCGTGTTGCTGAGTTCCAAACAACATCACCTCTACCTTCCACTTCGTCCATCCTTTTCGGCTCAGCTCTACAACAACCAGCTTCTTCTACGCCCTCTGCCTCTGCCGCCCTGCTTGCGTCTATCTGCAAGTAGTCGAAGCTGGTCATCTCATATCCCTCATATTCTTCGCCCTTTCGACCGACTTCTCACTTCACTCTTTGGGCAGTTTGGCCGTTAAGCATCACAGCAGCGTACGATAACCGTCTTCGAAACCCGTGCGCATTCGCCGTTTCAGCCCGAACCAAGCTGGGTTTCACTCCCTGGTATGACTGAGTCTAAAAATAATGCTTCGAAGGTATCGAGCGCACACCTGAAGATGACTACAGCCCCAGAGCGCAAGAAGCTTGCACCACGTACCACGTCGGAAAGACTCCCTTGGCTGACTCACAAATCTGCTCGGATCGTGACTGCAGCCTTGACAGATGGTCAGAACAGTACAGCCGTGGAGAGCTCATGCAGCTCGCCCATAGATGATCATCAAAGCCCTGCTCAATCACCGTCAACCATTCGTCCTTCTGGCCGCAAAGTATTTGTTACAGGTGCTTCGACACCTGCTATCACGAGCAAACCGATGGCGCGACACAATCGACTGGTGCAAGCAGCTGAGCGCCGACTGTCGTCAGCGGTCCCGAGCAGCCCATCTCCAGTAACAAGGCACCGACTATCCCAGGCGCGTCGAGCCTCACTGGCAATTGACGCAGTGACTCCATTGAGAGCAGCACGAGCGTCTATATCGCAGTCACACGAATCGCAGAAGAGACGTTCTATCGTACATGCCAAGAAAGACGATGAAGAGCCAGAACACAGCGATCTTTATGAACCTCGCCCTCGAATTGACAGCCTGGCGCCCGTTCCTGATCATCTCCAGCAGTCAAGCACTTCAGATTCAAGCAGCACGCCTCCTGCGACCGTATCGGGAGTAAATATATCCCCCAATCAACCGGCACCGATACCTAGTACATTCGTGGGAGCTATGGATAGGAGTATCAACAACATGGTTGAAGGTTTAGAGGCTATGGTTCAAGAAGCGGTCGAGGTTGCTGAGGTCGCTGATGATCGAAGTCAAGTGGAAGAACTGTGCACAATCATTGAGGGAGCGAAGGGCGCTGTGCATGATGCTTCCCCCGAACCTGGATTTCTCATGACAACCGCACTTCCTCTTAAGGTGTCTGACTCTTCAAGCTCATCTAGTCGCCACCAGAATCTACAGCCGTCTGCCATCGTCCAGCGAGGTGGCATAGATGATGTCGCTCCCAATGTCCGGCTGCCACAAGATGTACCAAGAGCCTCAGTGTCCTACGATTGGGCATACGCGAATCCAGGCGTTCGAAAGCAAGATGGTTCGTCTACTTCGTTATGCTCGTCCAGTGATCATGAAAGCGAGCGAGACCATGTCGATTTCGACACGCGAAGCGATCTGCTCCTGCCAAAGCTGGCTCAAACAGCTCCAAGAGAACACGTCGATTTCGTTCTTCGTCCTGTAGGTAGAGACAAATCTCGCGGTCGGTCTCGCCAACGCATCACTGATAATATTGCGGTGCGTCGAAATCGCCGCTGTCGAAGCCACGAGCATACATCGAGACCTAAAACTCGGCTTGGGCCAAGGAATGACTCGGGCTTCGGTGAGGGAGATACCTCTTTGGATGAGGACGACAGGCTGTCGAAGCCATATGGCACCGAACTTACGGTACGAGGACAATCCCACCATCACACGTTTGGTCTTCGACGACATCACCGCAGACAGCCAATTGCACGAAATTGGTCTGCAGGTAAGAAGCGTCTTACTGCGAGTATTGCGTGTATCAACACAGCTCTGCTTGGTGTCATCGTTGGCATCTATGCGGGTGAAGTGCCTCGCATACAGTATTCCCTGGCGGACGAACGCCACGTCACGATCATAGGTAATGCAGTATTGTACGCTGGGCTTGCTTTTTCGACCTTCTTTGCCTGGACACTACCCCTCCTACATGGACGCAAACCCTATGTCCTCGCTGCTCTCGCAATCGCCTTGCCACTCCAATTTCCCCAAGCAATTGTCGTCAGCGGCTTCCGCAACAAGGACGCAAAGTATCGTGTCGGCCTTTTACTTTCTCGTGGCTTATCTGGGGTCGTTCTCGGATTTGCAAATGTCAATTACATCACTGTGTTGCTTGACCTCTTTGGGGCTTCTTTACAATCCAAAAACCCTCATCAAGAGTTCGTTGTTGCAAACGATGTCCGTCGCCACGGTGGAGGTATGGGCATGTGGCTGGGGCTTTGGTCATGGTGCTGGATCGGGTCTCTGGCCGTCGGCTTCCAAATCGGGGCTGCGATCATCGAAAAGCTGACACCGGACTGGGGGTTCTATATTGTCGTGGTGATCCTCGCTCTTGCCTTGATCTTAAACATCATGACTTCAGAAACGCGACGCGCACCATTCCGGAAGTCGGTGACTGAGGTATATGACAGAGACGAGAACTACATCACAAGGCGTGTGAGCAGGGGTGAAGTGAAATTGCACATCGAAACCGAAGGACCGAAGTATTGGTTCGAGGAAGTATGGGCGGGTATACAGCTTATGGCAATGATGCTGTGTCAACCTGGCTTTCTCGTCCTGGCATTGTACCTGGGATGGATATATGCACAGGTCGTCCTTGTGATCATTTTGCTAGGTGCTCTCCTGTCGCGGGACTACAGATGGAAGCCGACAAAGGTGGGCGCGGGTGTTATATCCATAGCTATCGGCGCCTTGCTTGCGATCCCCCTAACGAAAGCGGGCATCTTCTCTCGGGAGCGAAAGAGCGCATTTCGCACCGACTCCATGACGTTCCAGAAACAAGTCACCTGGTCAAGCCATCTTGTCCGCCGCGCAATCTTCACACTGACACTTCCTCTCATGGGCATGGCGTACACTGTCTCTTCGGCTAGGCGCCCTCAACCATGGCTTGTGCCGATTGTTTTCGCTGGCGCTGTGGGTTTCCTCAGTATTCTCGCCATAGCTGAATGCCACGGCCTGATGATGGAAACGTTCGATACATGTGACCTACAACCTGGAGTCAACACACGACATCGGCTGCAAAGCATGGCTGTACAAGACCGCAGAAGAAGAACGAATTACACGTCCTTTCCCCGTGTCACTGCTGGTATCTTCGCCAGTCAAATCATCGCGTTCATTCTCGCTGCAGTTGCGACGATAGTCGGCGGAAGCATGACGCGCAATCTTGGCGCACAAAAGTCCACAGGGACAACGGCAGGCATCCTCTTTGCTCTCACTGTTCTGCTTATCCTGGTCCTCTGTCGCTTCAAGTCGGTACAGGTCATACCGAACCATACGTTTGGAACTAGACGCGACACGGCAGCCTGGCAAGAGTTCAAAGACCTGGAGAAGGTTGGGCGTGGCAGCGACTGGAAGGCTGTGGTCATTGGAAATCCGAGTGGCAAGATGAGGAGAATGAGTGTGCTTGAGTTGGGAGCACTGAGTCGCTGGACAGAGATCCGGAAGCTAAACTTTCTGATCAAGGGAGTCATGTTGGGACAGGCAAAGGAGAAGAAAGACATGGGAGATGGTTGGTGAAGGTGTTCAGACATGTTTGAGTATTGCTGGAGAGGTGTTGATTGGGTATCAGAGAGCATTGACCTGAGAGTATACTATAACAACGAAAGCGCATTACCCAAGGCACTACGATTGTAGAGAAGGTAGGAAGCGGCGAGTGAAAGGTGACCTCATATGTGCGACTAGCATGGGATTGTTGAGGTGGTAATGCCAACATCGTTAATCCCCTGAGCCATCCGGGCAAGAGCGTCCGTGCGCGGCTGAAAAACCAAGCGTCACTGCCGAGCTCCATCCACCCTCACGAGCAGACGACCGGCGACACCCCATCTCCCCTTCGTCAATTCACATCAAGATGTCTCTCGCTGCATCACGTGCCGTATTACGGCAATCGACGTTCGCCGTCCGCCGCGCTGGCATCCGCAATGCCTCGACGACCGCCGAAGCCACCAACACCGTAAAGGAAACCGCGTCAAAGGCACAGTCCAAGGCATCAGAGGGTCTCACCAAGGTCACAAGCTCCGCGAGCTCTGCGGCGTCGGGTGCCGGTCAAGCCGTCAACAATGCGACACAGCAAGCCACTGGACGGGTAGGAAGGATGGTCAACTTCGTGCAAGGTCAGTCACCCCATCTCAAAGGCGGGGGAGCGTGCCAATTGGCCATGGGAGCATTGCGTCTAGTACCAAGAGCCGGGATACCAGAACATGAAGCGCATTGGTTTATCCGTGCAGCTTCACATGGCTTATCAACCACAGCCATGTTTGTAGAGTTGGACCGTGATAGACGTTGGGCAGGAATTCTGATGCAGCATGATACTCCATCCGGAATCACACACTGACATTATCATAGGACTGGTTCCCAAGGCTACCTACTACGGAAGGGTCGGACTTGAGCTCGGCAAGCTCATTGCCCACCAACGAAGCATGCAACCACCGTAGGCCTCCCACAAGCCCGGCTTGGCATGCTGGAATATCGGAATAATTACTGACTGCTTACAGATCCATCCAGACTATGCAGAACTACATCCAGCCCGCATTGAACGCTCTCCGCAACCCCAGCTCCCTCTTCAACCGCGTAGCCAGCGAGGCCAACAGCGCCGCCCAGCAACCCGCCAACGTCCTTGCGCAAGTTCGGAACATGCCCCGCGAACAGTGGTACTCTATGGGTGTTGTTTTTGCCGAGGTCATCGGTTTCTTCTCCGTTGGCGAGATCATTGGCCGATTCAAGCTTGTTGGCTACCGGCAGAAGAAGGACGAGCACCACTGAGTGCGGTGAGCTTGAGGGATGAGCTTAGGAAAGCTACGACACGACATTTCAGCATGCACTAGGTTCGAGAGGTAGTGGGGAGGGCTACGAGGGGCTGGTGAGGAAGGAAACACTGTACGATTTCGCGGGCAGGGAAGCTGAGCAAGTGTGTTTGCGGTGCGTTCGGGGTGGTAGGGATCCGATACTGTATACTGCACATACCTCTGATTTAGATTCCATTTTCTACATGTGCAATTATTGGCAATGCATCTACTTCAGTACCACGACAATAGTAGCATAGCAGTAGCAGGTTACACGTGAATGCTCGAATGATCGGCGCTAGTTGCGCCGAATCGCCGCGGCCCAATTATTTTTCTGAGCGCGCAATCGAACTTTTGCAGTCCGCGCAGCAGCAACCCAAGACGTGATGATGCCAAGGACATGATCACTCTTGCTGAACATCTTCCAGCCCACCGCCACTATGAACGTGTTTAAACTCCTCTCGCGATCCTCGAAAGCGGCGCAGACGTCGCCCGCGCAAAAGCTTCCTTCCTCCGGCGCCGTCGCAAACCCGCAGCTGTTCGGCCACGACGAGCCAACACACCCCTCGGACACGTCGAATACTAGTCGCAAAAGGAAAAGGGGGCAGAATCTGGCAGACGCATCTGCGAGCGCAACTGAATTACCCGCCGATCTCGACTTCTTTGGCGGCGGTGCAAGCAAAGATTCAGAGTCAAGTGGAAACACTCTTTCCAAGAAGCAGAGGAAGAAGCAGAAGCAGCAAGAGCGCAAAGAGGAAGCTATCCTTCAGGAAGGCGCAGGCGAAATAGAGGAGGAGCCATACAATGCGGACGAGTGCAAGAGGGTACTGCGCTCGCATAAGCTAAAGGTTGCAATACTCGACGATTTTGCGACACAAGTAGAAGAGCCAAGTAAAGAAAAGAAGTCGAAGAAGAGAAAGAAGGAGAAGGAGATCAAGGAAAAGAAGAAGAATGCGAACAGATCCCTCTATCCACAACCCCTTGTCGAGTTTGCCCAACTACGAACACGTTACGGTATATCGAGACGTTTGGCGGAGAACATAGCAGAGCAAGGGTACAAGCTACCTACTGAAGTTCAGCTTGGCGCTTTACCGTTGCTACTGGGCAGCAAGGGCCGCAAGGTTACTGGCGACGTCGAAGGCTTGTCTGGTGCTGAGTTCAATGGAGACATTGATCTTCTGACAGTAGCACCTACGGGCAGTGGAAAGACAATGGCGTTCCTGATACCCATCATCGACTCACTACTCGCGGAGAGCAGCACTACGGACATTAGGGAGGGTCCACGCGCCATTGTCCTCGCCCCTACTAGAGAGCTTGCGGCGCAGATTGTCAACGAGGCGAGGAAATTGGCAAAAGGCACGGCAATCAAGGCTACACTCATGAGGAAGGGCATGCAAGTCGTGCAAGAACCAGAAAAGGAGATACCTGAGGATACAGTGGATGCGGTTGACGCGTCCGAAAATGACGAAAGTGATTCTCAAACTGACGACGAAGGGGCGGCAGCACCAAAGAAGAAGCAGGCTAGTCAAAGGGCAGAACTTGTGAAAGCCGCCATCCTAGTCGCGACGCCGCTTGCTCTGCTCAACGCACTGAAGCGCAGGAACAGCACTGTTGCGAACATTCCTAGCGCATCTCAGCTTGTGCTTGATGAAGCAGACGTCCTCCTCGATCCCCTCTTCCGCGAACAAACGCTCGCGATATGGAATGCTTGCACAAATCCCAGGCTTCGAATTGGTCTATGGTCAGCGACCATGGGCTCCAATATCGATAGTCTGACGACATCTACCCTGAACGACCGCTGGACTGCCCTCTCCGCTTCACAGTCCGACCTTCCTCGGCGACCACCGCTCATCCGGCTCGTCGTTGGACTCAAAGACTCCGCTATACCCAATATTTCACATCAATTAACTTATGCCGCTACCGAGCAAGGCAAGCTTCTTGGTCTGCGTCAGTTACTCCATCCGACTTCCGTCTTCACCAACTCGAACCAGCCCACGCTCCGCCCACCGTTCCTAGTCTTTACACAAACGATACCCCGAGCCATTGCACTTCACTCAGAGCTCCTCTACGATATACCCCCAGAAGCAGGCGGTAGCTCGCGCATCGCTGTTCTACACGCCGATCTATCCTCGTCCGCCCGCGATAGCATAATGACGCGCTTCCGAAAGGGCGAAATCTGGGTTCTCATAACCACAGACCTTCTAGCCCGCGGCGTAGACTTCCGCGGTCTAAACGGCGTCGTAAATTACGACGTACCCACCTCCGCAGCTGGCTACGTCCACCGCGTAGGCCGCACTGGACGTGCCGGTCGTCAAGGCGGTGTCGCAGTCACATTCTACACACAAGACGATATCCCCTATGTCAAGCTCATTGCCAACGTTATCCGCGCTTCTGAGAAGTTAAGGGGACTTGGTGATGAAGAAGGGAGTGTCAAACAGTGGATGCTCGATGCACTGCCTACGCCGAGCAAGAGGGATAGGCAGCTCCTCAAGAAGAGGGGTGTTGAGGCTAGACGTACGGCAAAGGGGAAGGATGTGAAGCCTGAGAGCAGAATTAGTAGTAAGAGTGGGTATGATAGGAAAATTGAGAATAAGAAGAGAGAGGCTAGGGAGGCGGCAAAGAAGAGAGGAAGTACAGTCGTAGGGGGTGGTAGCGATGCGGAGAGTGCTTTTGAGGGGTTTGAGTAGATTGGACTGGGTCATCCATTGCCATAAATGAGATATATGTCTGAACAGTACATATGTTGTCTGTGACACTGTCCGCATCGCTGTGCATGACACTGGCTTTCCAAATGTTGAACCTCTTCCATGCCTTGGTCCTCGATAACGGATAATTACACGTTTTTATGATCTTATCTCCAACCAATATATACATGCTACTAGAACTCGACGTACCATTATAACCCGCACTTTTGTGCACTGCTCTTGAGGTTGTTACAAGTCAATCAAAGTGATGACGGAAATTTCGGACTTCACATCTTTTTTGTATCTCTCGCTCTAGAATTCTTGGTGGGCGATAATCTTTTTACAATCTTTGTTGCAGATCTCAAGGTATGTTGTGATTCCAGAAAGGCTTCCGAGAGCTTGGATCCCCGAAGGTGTGAGGTTTGCTTTTTTGTTAGCGTTCCCAAGCCCTCACACCTACGGGTGTGTCCGCCATTTTGTTTTCGACCCGCGGTTAGATCGATAGTAAGTGGTTTTTGTCTACTGTGGGAAAGACACGTCTTCCATGCTGGAGTATAACGGGTATATCAGGGTCTTTTCGCTTGTATCGATTAGGAGGCGACTAGCCATGTGTAAAGATCAATGCAATTCGTTTCTCTCACGAATCCGGGGCAATGGATCTGAATTAGATAACTCGAACCGAATGTATGCGACTTGCGCTCTTGTCAGTTTCTGCACATGTGAAACTAGTTTTTTGAAAATCGCAGTAAAGTAGGGAGCGGCTTTGACGTGTCGGTGATCTTCAAGGCTCAAACTGCAGTGTTGTCTTTTCCGCCGGCATGATCCATGGAGCTGCTGCAGCATCGAAAGGGTTTCAGAAAAAAGCAAGTACCGTCTCGCGCATTTCATGGGAAAAAGCATATCCAGATCCACTTCCCGTCCGCGGTCTGGTGCATCTGACTACTGTATCCTTCGCTTAGATGGCACCCTGAGGTCTGTCGAGAGTCAACCTCGGCCCACTCTGGTGGCTTTCGGTCCATATGACCTGCCTTTCTGGTGCATGCCATCGGGCCACCCATCCCGATATCTGTTCACCAACATTGGAAATGAGAGTGGTAGTTGATGCGGCCTGGCGTGGGCCTTTCACGGCACCCATTCTGTTGATCAAGGGTGTGAGGGCATGCGAGCCTTGTGTGACGGCGGTCTTCAACTCCATATCCACTCAAATCCCTCGGATTTTACTTCTCGATCGGTGGAGTTGCGGAACCGCGCTATGAGGCCATTTCCGGTCGGCGTCCTGCTCCGAACTCCAATCCCAAGATTCTCAGTATTAGCAATGTGACCACCATGCTTACGCAGCTTGTGAAGACTTTTGCTGAGTGGCCAACGAGCTGATGAATCGGAGGAAACAGGCAAAGTACTGCTGTGAAACCACGTGGTGCAACAAAGAAATGTGCTGAGGTTGGTGGTCGAGCGGGCGAGAACTGTGTTCACTTATCCATCTGCGAGTTGGTTCATAGATCAAAACGCTTCTGAGCACGCAATCAGCTTCTGGCTTATGCAAACCTCTAATGGCGCTTCGTTCGGCTCGTGTTTCCTTACTGATAAGCAGGCCGTGTGGAGGGCGCTCACACCACCCCGCATCCCACAGCCTAATCGCGAGCTGTCCAAACGTGACCAAAAGTGTGATGTTGCCGAAGTATGCAGCTTTTCTGTGCATATGCGGCGATGTCGTTCGATGAGTCAGATTTTTAAATTCGAAGGATTCGGTGTCTGTTCATGGAACGGTTCCAGACCGATAATTGGCAAGCTCGTCTATCGCGTCTATCCTGTCAGTTGCCTGAGACGCCCAAAGGCGTTTTGAGGCGTACGGATACGGGTAGCAGCAGGATCGTAAAGTTGCCGCTGTCGTGTTCAGACCAGGAAGCCAAGAAACGTGGGACTTTGCCGGTACACTCGTGCAACCGTGTCGCAGTCCAGTAGTTCACCATACCTGTCTGTGATGACGCGGACTAAATTCTACTCTTGACCGGCTGGCTCTTTTGTGTGCTTCTTTCGATAGCGCAACATAGCAAGTTGATTCGATGACATGTTCCAGTACTGGTGTGATGATATGGAGTCTCGTGCCACATACCTATCTAGCTCGGCATCGACCTACTTACCAATCTTTAGCCTTTAGAAGGTATATGCTTGTCCTTCAGGTAGGCCTAAATTTTGTAGGCGAACCAGGGTAAACGAAATGCAGGCCAAGCAAGGGCTTATGATGGCGTGCATACGGCAAGGGCGCAGGCCCAGGGTCGGCTGCGGTTCGAAGTTGGTGTATGCTGAAAATCTCAACAAAATGTTATGAGCCATTGGAACGTACTGAAGACTTCCTATTAATTTTGTGCCGAGCAGAAAACTGTAGAATAACGAGAACCGTGCGACGGGGTTCTTCGAGGAGTTTTGTCGAAGAGGTTGATGTCCACGCAACCAGCTAGTTGTGAGAGCTTTCTGTTGACAATTCATTGATTTAGCATCTAACGTAGCTTTGAAAGACGGTATCCATGGAGAAGGAATATTGAGCTGAGTCAAGATTGTCTAAACCCAATCGGTTCGCATTAATAGCTGACATGATATACATGTTTGCCAACGCTTAATATATGGCCGAAACCAGAAATATCCTACCCGGTGTGGTTGTCCTCGCAGCATGCTCAGCGCCACGGGCGGGTACCGCCTATATAAGCTTGCGATGGGGGTTTTGCTGTTTCAGTAATACTTGTGGTTGGATCAGTCAGCTTAAAGGAAAAAGCTTATGTCCTGATAGACATCCCGAGCACGTGCTGCCTGGAGCAGCCACTCCGGTGTATCATGGTATATGCACGACATCAGAGATCGACCGACGTCGTATTAGTCGGCCACCCGCATCGCTTGGCAGTCTTGTATCATGGGACTAGATCGAGATGTGTGCTGAAGCTGCTAGCAACCGTTCTGCTCATCAGGGCATGCGACATTATTGCCAATCCGGAATGTACGAAGTGTGTGCCTCTTTGGGATGTCAGCAAAAGTCAGTATAGACACCAAAGACTAGGGACTGAAGACGTCTGTTCTTAGTTTCTTCGAAAGGATCAGCATATGCAGCTAAGTGTTCTTCACACCGTTCGCAAAGGGTAAGCAGGGCCGTGGTTATGCAATAGGATATAAGCTCTGCGGGCGGTTTTGGGGTCAGGGATATGCAGCCGCATACAGAATATGGATAAGGACATTCGCTATAGCCTCCGACCCTGGTCAGCTTATAGTGGCCTCCAATTTCCGGCAGTGCGGGAGATGTCCAGTCCAATATGACGCGGCCGACATGCGCCTCAGCTGGAATGCTGCACACGGTATTTGGAGGTGTACGGGCCATTTTTGGCCGCACTGAGGTGTCGCGCGACCCCTTAGGCTGATTCGCCGCCGTGGTGGTATTATGGTCCAAAGGCGAGATAAATAGTGACGTGTGAGGGCCTGCATCCATGGCTCGGTTAGAAGGTGGTGTGAGTGTGTGGGGAACAAAGTCAAGAGCGCTTCAGGACTGGCGATCAACACCACTGATTAGCGCGTCGCTAGCGTCCTCCAGGGATTCTCCATGACCCTGGCCCCCGCGCGGACAGCCAGACATCGTACGAGAGACAGTAGCGGGATTAGATACATTGTTATGTTTAGCATATATCTCTACGCTTGACTGAACGCGTCGCTGAGTGCATGAGGGTGTGGATCGTTTGTTGGCGAGTACGATAGGGCACCTAGGTGCGCAGGTGCACACTGATCGGCGCTAGTCCTTCAGTCGATCCCAAGCTGTTGTAGCTCACCAGGCCAGCAACCACCACCACTTGACCCGTCGTCATCCGTAACCAACCCACTTCTTTCGCCTTACAGTCTTGCCAAATCGCACCATTACGTGTTTCTTCCTAGCCGAGCCTCAAAGCACACAGAAACAAGCACTATTGTGCCTCCTTTCCGGACAGTTTCCTTGTCTTAGGAGTTCCACTTTCGGTACTCGGAGGCAATAGTACTACCCCCCAAAAAATACTTGAAATGCCTGAGGATACAAGACGTTCTATCCATCGACTGAATGCTGCAAGTGTTGCCGCTCATAGATGTACTATAGGAATGACCGGAGTGAACCCCAAGGGACCTGCGGCAAAGCCCCCGGCCAGCAACAGCGCCGTTGGAAACCGATAATCGTATTAACTCCATGATATCACGAAGAGTTGGAAACACCGAGATTTCCCTCAGGGTCATCCCCGTTTACAGAGCTCACATGGCAAGCTGGGCAAGAGCCAAATCGGTGTACCAAAAGGTCATTTGGACACCTTGCGTTGAGACCATACGGCTTCTGTGCTGAGGGTTTGCAACGATACAAAGATTTATAGTGCCACTATCCAAGTCATCTGGCACATCTTTGGGCGAGAAGGTTGCACGCCCTAGCTATTGTCCCAAGCTCCCGAGTAGTGCGAAGCATCAAAACCATCCTCAGCCTTGCTCAGCTTCCGGTTACTTACAGAACGCTCTTCCCGAAAGCGACATGACCGCTTAGGAATCATGCGGAGGGAAATCGCGGTAAGTCTTTCTTGTCAAGGCAGACTCGCGGTGTCATACGATTTTAGACCTTATGAGGACTATTGTTGAAGGAAAATGCGCCAGTTCGCGTTTGGAACATCAACGTCCCCCATCCATTTTTCATCTGAATAGCAGACTTGGTAAATAGTATCGTTTACTTTGTCTGATCATAGTCAACCGTCCTTTGTTGCATTGGAGCAGACACGTGTGGCGGCTTGATGGAGCGATTGAATGTGTAAAGATCTCCTTGAAACTATCAGGAATGTATAATTGGAGTTGGACAGCTACCCTTCAGAAGTTGAGCGCTTTCTATTTGATAAATCAACCGAACCAAGGATAGGATATACTTGAATTGGTCTATGCATATGCCTATTGTCCTTCTCGTTGACAGCATCATTTATTGGGCGTTATGTGATTGATTTCTAGAAGTCGAGTATTTCATCTCGAACTCACTCATCGTGGGAAGACCCCCTGGATGCCAAGAAATGCCGACAACAATAGTACAAATAGCAGTACACAACTGTGCTTGAGCCTCCACAGCGCCAGACCCTGTCTCGTCTGTGGCGCAGGCGCGTAAAAGTGTTAACATTCGTGTACGGCTCTGGCTTTCGCGAGGAAGCGGCAAGCGATCCGCACTATGCGGAGGATCAGCTTTGCCCGAGCCTGTGGTTGATGACGCAATATCCGCAAGTGTCCTGACAGCTGTCATTTTGTACCCATGAGAATTGGTGTTTGCCATACTTGAGGTTCGGGCATGATCACCGGTCGAGATTACGACTTTGTCCCACCTTGATGACAGCTAGCCTAGTGTGTGGGTTGGACAAGGTGATATATTACCATACAGCATCGCTGATCCAAGATAGATATTCCACATCTGCTCTGTTGGAAGCCGGATGTAGACATTGACAAGACCGAAAGGTAAGGCTTCATGCAGGGAAGCGCCAGCAGCCATGACCCATCTTTCGCTCGATCACGCCCACCCACCTTTGTAAATTACATGCAGCATGCACAAGCAAGCCTTTTACATGGTTGACAACAAGGTAATTGGATGCGCGTATGTCTTCCCGCGGCCCGACGTTTGGATCTGCATGAGCATGGTATAAACCCCGTCTCTGCAGCGTCCTACACAACCTTGGAGTTTGAGGCAGGCGTACCCGGACCTTGTATCTCTTCATCCGGTGCAGGTACCTTTCCAATACTGTGGTCGAGCGGGACTGAGACGATAATTACAGTCAAGCTGAGGCAACGTAGCAGTAAGGTCCAGGCGACTGGCTGCTGTATAGGGTAATGTCTCCGACGAGAAGGCCATCGGTCAACGTACGACCAATACAGGCTACTAGTGCTTGGACGAACGGAGCACGCCTACAATGCGGACCGGCGAAGCACATGGTAACATAATTCTCGCAGCGGCTGACCGTAGCAAGCCGGCGCTGTGGCAGGTGGCTCGGTTGCAGCAAACGGGCAATCGAGTTAATCAATCGAGCAGCCCCGGAATTTTTCCCGTTGGCCAGCGGCAGCGAAACAACAACGAAGGCTGCTGTAGCAGAGAGATTGTGGATGAGTGGTAATAACTAATTAGCCGTGCCGGAAGCATGTACGAACGGAGGATGAAGACGCCAGCCCTGCCGCCAAAAGGTAAGGAAGCGCCTATCGTCGCTATTGCGCCACGCTTGGTAAAATCCGCTTGCAGCGGCTAGTGCATGGGACTCTGAGAGCAGAGAGTGGGCAATTCAGGCCTAGAGCCATTGCCCTCAGGATGGTCTGGCGCCAAGCGGGGTCACATAGTGACCAGGACCCATCGATCATCAGCCGCATCGTTCGTAGCCCGCGCGTCGGCTCCGTATCGCAGCGCTGGCGGCGTCAGGAGGACCAGTGGGCGATGGCACAGCCATGTCAAGATTAGTGGTAGTGGATGGCGCGATGAGGTGAGAGCAGTGGGGAGGCGTGCTGTCTCGTGCCCCAACGGCAACAAGACCGGAGCGACCGCGGGGCGGTTACAGTGAGGGCCCTTGTCAGCAATGCACCACGATGCAAGTCGATCCTTGAAGCGCTGCACCTAAGGTGCCTAGGGATATGCGAGCGATTCAACGGCTGGCGGGATCCAAGCATGACGCTCGAGCTCAGTGGGCGCATTCGCTATTCCCGACTCGTACACACCCTGGTCGCTACTGGAATTTCGCAACTACCTCATGCTCCAGCCATGTTCACACTACCCCAAAGTCTGCTAAGGGAATCTCATGCAGCTTAAACAGCGCCGGGAAGCGAAACATGTCCTCGCCGCCCTAGCCCGCTCGCAAGCATCTGTTTAAATACCTGTCACTTCCGCTGCTTCCCCGATGCAAGCGGCTTTTCACTCCCACCATTCGATGTGATCTTCGTTTACCGTCCACCGTCGTAGTTCACGTTTCGCACTACCACACTCGTTGGCCGTTACCATGTTCTCCTTTCCATTAGGCTTGTTCCCCAATTGGAGTTGGTTCTGTATCTTTTTGGCGCTCTTGTATGTCAACCACGGCTGCCATGAATGGCCTTCCCCGCACTTTGGACGACACTGACTCGCTACCACAGTTTGTTTCGATATGTCAGACTATGGGTTAACCTGGCGAGCAACTGGACCTACACGCCCATCCAGCCAGTCGATGACCCGACCATCACATCCAAGGACATGACTGTCATCATCCCGACAGTTGCCGAAAACCTTCAGCAGTTGAAAGAGACGGTCCAAAGCGCATACCGTCTCGAGCCATTGGAACTTCTCCTCGTCACACCCGACTCGCGAGTGAAGCGTGTGTATCAGATGGTGGAAGAGCTGGGCAGCCCCAAGATCATCCAAGTCCTATCAGTCAGTCAGGCCAACAAGCGTCGACAGCTATGCCGAGCCATCCCCGAAGTCGAGACCAAGATTACCCTCCTCCTTGACGACGACGTGTGGTTACCCGAGAAGTTTACCAAATGGATTCTTGCCCCCTTTGAGGATCCACGTGTTGGAGGTGTTGGTACCAACCAGCAGATCCGCCGCTTCAACCGCTCCAACATCTGGGAGTTCTTGGGTGCCATCTACCTGGTCAGGAGGAACTTTGACTGTACAGCTTGCAACTGGATAGACGGTGGCCTACCATGCTTGTCTGGACGCGCGGTTGCCTATCGTTCCGAGATCCTACAAGACCCCAATTTTACCTACGGCTTCACACATGAGACATGGGGCAGCGATCATTTCTTGAATGCCGATGACGACAACTTCATCACGCGCTGGTTGTTTTCACACAACTGGAAGATCCAGATGCAAAACCACCGCGAGTGCGAGGTCGAGACAACACTCGAGGACGACTCGAAGTATCTGCGTCAATGTCTGCGTTGGGTCCGCTCCAATTGGAGGAGCAACCTGACTAGCTTGACAGAGGGTTACATGTGGATGGTGAGTGCCGCTAGTTCCAATATTTGCACAGATTTCGCGTTGTTGGACGCCAAGCCAGCCCCTCTTTTGCCTGCGCCGATTCGTACTACCTTTGCTAATCCTTGCGCCATAGAACTACCCATGGTCCCTCTACGCCGTCTTCCAGACAACGCTTACGCAATGGGCCTTCCTCCTTGATTGCGCCCTGTTCGTCTCAGTCTACCTGGCGCTGCTGGAGGCAGGATACTACGCAGCAGAGGATGACAAGCAAGCTCACGCGGACAAGTGGCAGCGCTCGCTTTTCTGGGCCCTGTTCATTGCGCACTGGGTCTTCGCGAAGACGATCAAGCTAATTCCCCATTTGTTAAGAAACCCGGGCGACGTCCGCTTCGTCCCGGTCTCGATTCTTTTCGGTTATTTCCACAATCTCATCAAGCTCTACGGCTGCATCACCGTGACAGAGGTATGTCGTGATTCACGCACCATCGCGTTCCCTTCCACATAGCTAACAGCTGGCCAACAGACCACATGGGGTACTCGCGAGGGTGCAGATGCCGACGACAACATCAGAATGTTGCCTATCCCACCCATGGCCACCATTACCCCTCCCCTGACGCCGCCGCCAGGCGGACGCGTGCTTCGCGAGCGAGGCGCCGGTTTTCCGATGATGAACTAGACGACGATTTCCATTTTTAGTCGGCATTCCAGGCCTCGGCTGCAGTTTTTGATGCAGTAATGTTAGACGCATCTGAGTTTGAAGCATTGCATCTACCAGTACACGGAAGGTAGAGCAACGCTATGTTGTTTCATACTATTGAGCGTGGCAGCTCTCGGATACCAAAATGGGCCCGGCCGGATGCAAGGTGTTCAAGGAGTTTTACGGATATGGACGAGTTTGCAGCGTCTTCCCATGCGCGATGTTGGTGAATACCCAACCATGTAGTTTATGCAAAAGTCACAGCAAATGACAATGATGATGACCGTTGAAACAGTGCCTTCTCTACACGCTCGTGTCGCACGCGACTGCTTTGGGAACACGTTTGACATTTGTGCAACCGCGGCACAAAAACTCCATCCCAACATCACATCCTGTTTCCCGAGCAACACACGACCCCCCTGGTCAGTCGTCTTAGGCGTCCTACCCGCGCTGCACGGTCTCCAAGTAGCGCGAACCATCACCCGCATCGAGGACATCGCCTGCTTCATCGTTTAGGGTAAAGATGTGGGAGTCTGGGCCGCGTCGAGACAAATAGCGGCACGTTATCTGAGACAGACGCACTACGAAGAATACAGGCAGGCAATACTCCCGACGAACCACTCCAAGACGGCAGGTGCGAAGAGCATGTACCTGGGTACCCCTCGGTTTACGGGATAAGGAATTGATGAACCCACTCCCCAAGTCTCGGAACAACCTCGTATCTCCGCTTTCGGCCATGGCCCGCAGAATCGTTTAATCCATGGCTTTTGGGCAATGTCACTCTCGCAGCTGGCGCTTTCTCACGCCAGTTGCTCCTTTCTTCTACTGCGGCCGTGTACTCCGTTCAACATCGGCTGCAGTAAGCTTTCGAGGGTTAACGACGCTCTAGGACATTCCACTCTCCTATCATGACCCGATGGCGCTGAAAAGTCGATGGCGTCCAAAGGTCTTCCCACCAACGAAGACGCCCACTCAAGCGGGCCTGCATGCTGCACGTCCTAGCTGAAGCTTCAAGGGAAACCATGCCGGCGCCGAACTTCTCATGCACACTTGCATCGCTGGCCCTCATCAAACATCATCGTGCGTCGCGGCAATTTTCCTCACTGCCCACGACAAAAATTCTACGTCTTGTAAACAGGGACGATGACGGACGACAGATGCATGAGCCCTGGTCTTCTAGCGAGCCAGCAAATCGTACGGAAGAGACCCTTTGCTCAAACCTTATGCTGGTCATCCCGCTCCCGCAGGCCTGTGTGTCCAGAGCCAAGCACCTGCGCTAGGCTGGCGCTGTCCGCGGCGCGACGCCTGACCCATTTCTCCACCTCTCGTCATAGCTGCCCACCACTGCGCACGCAGCATTCACAACAGATGGGACAGCAAGCATCGAACAGCACACATGTACATTGAGACTCCATAACCAAGCTGCTACAAGTCCCTGTGCCGCATCCCCGATGCAACACGCTGTAGACCAGTTAGGCACGGACTTGCAGTTCGACACTCGCGTGCCGTGCCCCAGAGCATTTACTAGTACCGGGTGGAACATTGTTATTGGTGCCTGGCTGATCAAAAGTACTTCAAATGCTCAGGTGCAGACTGGGCGAGCGCCACACACTAGCCGAGCTGGTGATGACCATCTCCAATCGAGATGACATGACTGCTTAATATACACAATTGCAAGATGGCGTAACATACTTGCATCTCCATGTAATACAACATGGGTCGGGATACCTAACGACTGCAGCGCAATCACCTTGCATGTCCGGACAATTGTCTTTCGCTCGATCTTGCTTGTCAGCATCCGAGACGTTGTCCAAGCAGCTGGGTCGAAGGCGAAAACTCTGCACATCTCGCTTCACGCGCGAGACACGCTGTCGGGACAAACATAAGCATGCAAAAACATTCACATGCCTTTCACATTTATCCAGTTATCTTGCTCCAGGGACCTTATGCGCGAAGCTCCAAATTACTCGTACACGTTCAAGAAAGAGGGCATGGGCCGTCATGCAATGCTTACAATACCCACTTCACTCTTGCCAGGGCGGATTGCGCTAATGTCATGTTGGCTAATACTGCGACAGCAAAGACTGTGTACTTGCGGAGTCCCATCGACTTCCTTAGCCCCTACAGATGCTGACCCTCTGACGACATCGGACATCTAGCCTAAGTTCCAAAAGGCCCAGATCTGCTCCGTAGGTTATATGAAGCTACTGATCATGCAAGCTTTGGATCTGCTCATGATCGTGTCATGTTTGTCTGACACAAAGGCTGGAGCCGTCAAGGGCAAAGCTCGACAGTCCCGCGACTCCGCAACTGACAGCAACTTTCAAGTTCAACATACGCATGCAGCTCACTCGACATCCGCAATCCCTTCTGCTACTGCACCTGGACTGCTTGATTGAAGTATCTTAATTGCCACCTTTCGACCACAACCTGTCCCTAAGGGATAAGCCCTGAAGTTAGGCGCATCCGAGGTAGCGTCGCGCCGTGCCGGTCGTGAACCGAGATCCAGCGGCAAGCACGAGCTGCAAATCATTCTGAGTCAGGACCCTTTGCATTGGTGGTGCAGTTATGCCCGTATGTTGTTCGTCACGGTACAGCCTCGGATTTATCTACTGGGAAGGCCTTCGTCTCGGTGCAGGGGTCACGTGCTCAGATACGATCTGACCAGTCAGTCACGAAATCTCTAAGTATCCAGGAACGTTGCAACGTCGAATTGTGGGGAAGATGCCATATATGTTATCGTCATCGTTTTGACGTACGGCCATGAACTCCACTGGCTTGCGCGTCGATTAATACCGCAGGTATAGGTGGCCTTTTAGGAACCCTTACTAGCCATTCTTAGGCTCGGCGCGACTCTTGTAGAATAGATCCGATCAAGCCTTGCCCACTACGGACCCCGGAGCAAGCGTTACTTTTTCCATGGTTCGTCGATCTTAGATGACGACGTCGTACAATGTCCTCACATGATCATTGTCATCAGCCTACACTAAGAGGCAAGACTTTCTGTCATGGCAAGACCCTGCAGCTACAAGTCAGCCTCAAACAACCAAAGCCATATCCCATTCAAAGGTGCATCTCGATATTATCAGCCACGAAAGCAAATCGTCAATTGCTCGCTCACTAATGGTCGGTCATTTGAACCGAGCGAGCCGCAACACGTACCTCTACTCCACGGCTACAAATGCGCTAAAATGACGTGCATCCCAACTGAGCCATCGCTGACTCGGCGGAAAAAAAACATCAAGGGTCTTGCCTGTCTTCTCCACATTCGCGGCTACTTTCGCTGCATCCAGACTTTTCACCCCACCCTCTTCTCGCACTCAAGATCAAAACAGCCGGACGACCTCTCGGTCCTTGATCATGATTTTAGGCGTTCGGCGCCGCGCGAGTCAGCTGGTAACACTTAACGTCATACATCGCGGGACGACGCCGCCAGACATTCCCATCGTATTTTGAAAAGACTACTCCGATACTAGGCCCACTCGCTGATAGATACTGGCGGATGATGGGCAAACGGGTGTGGGTACAATAACAACTAGTGCCCAGCAGAATTGTGCCATAATGCACTGAAGTGGTAAGCGCTGAGGTGATGTTAGAGACCCAACAGCAATGGTCCATCCGGAGACCCTCTCTTTTGCAAATACAGAGAGGGTCCTGCTGACATTGGTGGAGTTCACTAAAAGCTGAGGTCAATCGGACTGGAGACGCTCAGCCACCACACTGTCACAGTTTGACAGCTCGGCCATACATCTAATTCGCGCATGATGCGAGCTGCCGATACAAGAACTTCGGCAGATGCAGAAAACAGGATCCCCAGTCACATGTCAAGCTCCATCAAAATACAGGGACATTGCAGAGCCTCACATATGCACGACTTCTGAAAATTGTTTGTTGAGCTGCGCGCTGTACTATCGGTGCTTCTCCGGCCCTCTTTGCTCCGCTTACCCCTCCTTCGCTTCCAAACAATCACGGGAATTACTCTGCTTTCCACGCAGTCAAGGGCAAAGCACCAGGGTCAATGCCGCCCGCTCTCGCCTTCCAAGCGAAAGTATATCCGTACCCTCTGCCTAACTGCTACCCCACATTTGCCGTCGGCTTCATAGGCATTGAGTTTGACACCTGTCTTTGTGGCTGGGAAGCGCGGGACGACTAAGCGCCTATCACTGCGCAATCGAAACGAGCTGCCTTTCGGAATCACCTCAGAGTCGGCATCCTGCGTGCAGGGGACGCCTAATTGCAGTACATTACCTCCGTGGAGCGCGTTGGTGAGAGTATGTGGGTTCTGTCCTATGTAGTAGGTACTGCGCTCCCACTGTGATGCCAAGCTGCACAACTCGCATGTGTCTAGAACAAAGGGTCATGGACTTAAAGTGTCCTTGTGCATGACGTGCAGCCACCTGTGTGTCTCGGGTTCAACTAGCCGAGGCCTGTCATCGACGATACATTGTACATGGCCTCGACTACCACTGGTAACACCGTGGTAGAGGATAGCCAAGCCGGAATGTTACTTCGGTCCATCCGGATTCACTCTATAGTTTCTCATGCTCGAAACTCATGTTGTCTCTATGTAGCTCTAATATTGTTAGGTTACGTGAAAGCACATTGCTCATCTACACCTTGCGTCCATCACTGATATTGCCCTGGGGCCAACATGCCAACACTATCTTGTTGAGTCAAAAACAAGTCACCGTTTTTTTACTGGCGAGAATTCTCCACAGATAGCAAGAAATTGACTGTGAATCAATTGTGCTCTGCACGATACAAAAGTGAATACAATAATATACACTATTCGGAGTCTCTTACCCCGCCAACCGAAGTATCGACATCCCCGCATCAAGCCGACCAACAAACATAGTTCTCATGCTCTAGGCATGACAAACCACGAAAGGGTCTTCATACCAAGCAGTTATCGATTTCTCAAGTTTGCCATATCACCACAAGCTTTACTTACCCATCTCCGCGCCCCACGGCCCGCACATCCAGCCAATAATCCGCGATGTCATCCTCAGGGGTCTTAGACACACACATCCATCTATGGCCTTCAACAGCCACCTCATCTTCAAATCATGGCTGGATGTCACCAGGCCACCACCTCGCTAAGAGACACGGCATATCTGACTACCTCACCATCACGTCCCCCCAACCTTCCGGTTTCATCTACGTAGAAACCGATCGGTATCTTCCTTCCGCGGAACCTCCAAGCATTAACGAATCAGACAACGACGAAGATGTAAAAGCCAAGCTGCGGACGTGGGCGAAGGAGCCCTTGGAGGAGCTCCGTTTTCTGGCACGAATCGTGGAGGGAAAGCCAGAGGAGGGCGATGGGTTTGTAGAGAGTGAGGCAAAGAAGATGAAGGGATGTGTGATCTACGCTCCATTTCATTGCGCTCCGCGCGTTTTCAAGGCTTATCTTGATGTTGCAAGGGAAGTGGCCGGACCGAAGCTGTGGCAGTATGTTAAGGGCTTTAGGTACTTGTTGCAAGGGAAAGGAGACGGTGTTGTTGCGAAGATGTTACAAGAGAGCGAGGAGAGTTGGATCCAGAACCTTTGCGCGCTGAAAAGATTAGAAGGAGGTTGTGAGGCGTGGTGCTTTGATGTGGGTGTTGATACACATAGGGATGGAGAGGAACCGATGAAGGCGGTTGGTAAGTTGATTGCAGGACTAAGGCAGTACGAGGAGAAGGAGGGGCATGAGAATCGCGTGAAGTTCGTGCTGAGTAAGTTCATACCCTCCTCTTGCACTTTTGACTACTCCGACATCGTTATTCGTGAACTGCCTTGTTATATGATGTGGTTTAGCTAACTCAGACACCAACCCAGATCACCTCGCCAAACCCCCTCTGTCACCCGACCCTACACCCCCGTCCGACGTCTGGCTCCAAACCATGACGTCTCTCTCCTCGGATAAGGCCATCTTCATGAAACTGTCCGGCGCTTTCAATGAGTTCACTGTTTCGCCGACGCCATCAGATGTACCAACGCTCTTGACTGCCCTTACGCCTTTCCTAAATCACATCTTCCAGTGTTTCCCAGGAAGAGTCATGTTCGGAAGCGACTGGCCGGTGTGCAATGTGGGTGGGCCAGCAGGCGAGCAGGGAAGTTGGAAGCTCTGGAGAGAGGTAGTGAAGACGTGGATGGATAGGAAGGGATACGTAGAAGAGGAGAAGCAGAAGGTCTGGAGAGAGGCTGGGGAAGAAGCATATGGCGTAGCATTGTGAAGAAGCCTATGTAAGCGGCTCCTAAATGGATTCTAGTGACGAAAACATGAATGCATGAAGTCCTTGTGCACATGTACCGATCGAATCGATTAAGATAAAGTCACATTCAACATCAAGTTACATGTTTTGATCTGCAGAAAAGACTTGAAGGATATTCCATACGTAGTAGGACTAGACACTTGTATTCTAACAATATCAAATCACAAAGTTTTAATAAGCAACGGAACTGTATTTTCAGAACAATCATGCATACTCCCCTTCCGCACTAGGTCCTAACAGCACAATAAAGGTTGCTTTCCCTTGAGCAGCTCCTCCGTCGCCTCGTTTGATGTGTCCCAAATATGCACTCAGCTCTCCATCGTCTGTAACTTCAACCGCAACTTCGCGATCCGCCCGATCACCTCGGTATGGAATCAGTCCCTCAAGTTTATGTACCGTAGTACCCGGGTGCTCGTGCATTGCTAGATTCCGTAGTTCGACGACCGAGGGCGTCTGGATGATGGAAAGCCAGACTGATTTGTTAGGGAAGGGAGTCGAGGAGTGTGGATGCAAGCGAAAATACACTGGTAGCGGTATAGACGTGTTCGAGGCGGCTGGGTAGTATTCTTCCGGGTAGTGGTTGTGTGAACTATGCTGCTGATGCTGGGTGGCTGGTTGGTACTGACCGGGCTGGTAGTGGTACCGAGGCGTGTGATCAGGAACAGGAAGTATAGCGGCGTCACTCGCGGCTAACAAGAGAGATGGGTCAATCTGTAGGTCTGAAGTAGTCGGTAGAGAGGACACGGCAGTATATGAGGCACGCGTTGCTTCCTTCCGACCAACACTACTGTGCTGTCTCCCCTTACCGCCTAGTATTGTCGGGTGTGGAGCGACGACAGGCGGTGCTGGCCCAGGCCCCGGTCCTTGGTGTACCTGTTTCTTCTTGCTGGGGTCTTTGGCTGTCTTCTCCTGCTGTTGTCGCTTCATTACATCTCGAGCGAGCACCTCGAGAGCGCGTAGCTTCCGCGCATAGTCAGGATCCTCTTCTCCTTGTGCGAGTGCTGTTGTAAGCTTCTCAGACTCATTGACCCAAGCTTGCTTCAACTCTGTCCAACGTTCCTCGCCAGCTTCGTGCTTGTTTGTAAAATGAGCCGATTTCAACCTGTTGGCAAACATGTTGCGCGCGTGTCTTGTCTGTTGAGGATTGAGACCAAGGAGGTTCTTCGCGTCGGCGAGAGTCATGCGTGCATCCATTGTTCGTAAGCGTTTTGTGACGTCCATGCAGATGACATCAAGTGACAGCGCTCTCTGGCCTCTCGGACGGAAGAGCGCATCGTCATTTTGTAGCACTTCTGGCTCTTGTTGGAACACCTCGGCCAAGTGTTTATCACTTTGAATCAGGTGCTGTACAAGCTGCGACCACTTCTCCGGACCGGCGATTGTCTTCTTGGTAACGTCTTGCTCTTTGCACATTTGAAGGAAGCACTCTCTGACTTGGCGGTATTTGTCGTTGTCCAAACCGAGGTAGGCTTTGGCTTCGTCGATGGTAGTTTCAGAAGGGAATCGCGGAGGTTCGCCGGGAGCGTCGGCTGGCAATCCAGCCCAGCCTCGTGTTCGACGTCTTCGCTTCCGTGTACGCCATTTCTCGTCGCTCTCGGCTTGAAGCTGTTGTTGGCGCAGTTGCTTTCGGACCACCTCTTCAGCGCTCAAACCTGTGACGTCGGGCTCAGGGAGTATAGGCCGAGCCTCGTCCACATATGCCCCACCCTCTTCCTCTTCATCTCTTTGTTGAGCAGCCCCGGACTCGTCTTCGCTTCCGTCATCGCTCGTCGATTCCTCGGCCAAGATTGCATTCCCAAGCTGGTTGATTAGACCATTGCCTGGCACAGGCTTGGCAGGTTTCTTCTTCGGCTTCTTCTGTGTCCTTCCTCCAGCAGTCTTTTGCTTCTTTGGTCTGGCGACACTTTCTCGGAGTAGGAGCTTGAGCCTTAGTCGCAAGCGCAGCAGTTCGCGGTCGTTGATCTGATAACCTTCAGTCTGTAGCGTATCGACCATGTCCTTCTGTGTGTAGTTCTGCTCCCATAGTTGCTGGAGGCGCGCAACGAGGGCGGGGTTTTTGTATGCCGGGTTCTGTTTCGAGGGGAAGTCCCATCGCTGTGACGGTGTCAGCGGAGGCCTTGTAGTGGGTGATGAGAAGGGTGTGATGGTGACTTGCCTTGAACTGTGTCTGAAAGGCGCGCTTGCTAGGGCGACACAGTAAGTATCATGCGTTCTGGACATGTTTGCACGCTAGGATTGAGAGATGACGGCGAAGGCGTACGGCAGCCTGTACGTGCTGCCGCGCGCAATACTTGCATACCTTGGAGTAAATCCCCGGATTTCCCAATACGACATGACCTCTTCTAAGCTCCTCCGCTCCTCAACATAGAGCTGGTAGCATACTGCTTCTTTATCGTCCCAAGAGTAGACCATTCTTGACGTGGCGTTGAATCGCAACAGTAGACTGCGCCTTGCGTGAATTGCGCAAATGGTTCAACTGGAACGCGACACGACCGCCAAGATCTTCGGCCTCGGCTGGGAATGCACCGAGCACGTGGCCCGAAGACGGCAAGCGTCTCACGTATACATCGCACCTACCGAACCAGATTGCGCATAGCGGCATGTATATCATGGCTTCTCCCTGGGCGGACAGTGGTCTTGGACAATTTATTTCCTCTTGTCCGAACAACGCCCATGAAGCTCTGATTAGACCACCCTGAGCCCCTTGTACTGCGCTGTATACCGTCTACCGTACCCCACGCCCCGCACTCGATAGCTACAAAGACCATGTCTCACCAACGCAAGAACAGTCTGTGGACGCCGCCGGCCGCGCAAACCCCTCAGCTGCTGTCCGGAAAGTCCATGATCATCACTGGCGGTGTCACCGGAATTGGCCGCGCAATAGTTCTGGGATATCTCCAGCATGGCGCAAACGTGGCAGTGAACCACTTTGGCGACGACAAATCCGCAACACAGTACCAGACCCTCGTCGACGAGGCAGCTGAGAACTTACAAGTTAGCAAAGAAGATGTAGAGAAGAGACTGTTACAAGTGCCCGGCGATGTAGGAAATCCAGAGACAGGCAAGAAGTTGGTAGAGGCTGTGGTGCAAAGATGGGGACGATTGGATGTGGTGATAAGCAATGCGGGTATTTGCGAGTTCAAGGAGTTCTTAGAGTAAGTACCTCGTTCAGCATCCGCATGGTCATGGTAGACATGTAAGAAATTAACACCAATCTGTAGAATCACACCAGATCTCTGGAACTCAACCCTCACGACAAACCTCACCGGCGCATTCCACACCATCCAAGCCGGCGCGAAGCAAATGTCTACCCAATCACCCCCGGGTGGCTCCATCATCGGTATCTCCTCCATCAGCGCGCTTGTTGGCGGCGCATACCAGGGCCACTACACACCTACAAAGGCTGGTGTGCTCTCCCTGATCCAATCTTCCGCATGCGCACTTGGGAAACACAACATCAGATGCAACGCGCTGCTACCGGGTACAATAAAGACACAGCTGAACGAGAAGGATCTCGAGGACGAAGAGAAGCGGAAGTACATGGAAGGCAGGATACCGTTGGGCAGGACTGGCATACCGAGTGATCTTGCTGGGCCAGCAATCTTCCTAGGAAGTGATTTGAGCAGCTATGTCAATGGTGCACAATTGCTGGTCGACGGAGGGCTATTCGTAAACCTTCAATGATCAATTAGAATGGTTAAACTTGGAATACACAGTCGAATAACCAAAACTTGTCTTATGCCCTTCTAATGCGGCTATCACCACTCATCCTCTGATCCTATATATTTATTCCTTTTCCACCATCGTCAACGATATCAATTCCCGTCTCTATTCCGTTACCCCTGAAGCGACCCAAATCACTGCTGACGCCGCCCCATCACCCCTCGTACATGCCATCGATGTCCACCACCTTTCCGCAGTAATCCCAGCCGCGTGGCTGTGTAGTCCAATATTGACTCAATGTTTTCAGCTGATGACCAAGGTAGAGCTCTTGTATCAAATGAGCAAAATGTGATTGGGTGGGGATTAGAAGACTAGGATGGGAGCTGTAACGATCACCACAGCGACGACGTTGTTTCCTTCTTTGTCTTGAAGTGATACACATCGCGGGTCACGGGCTCATGAGTGATAAAAATATGACTGTAGCTAGTGCTGTGGCCTAGCAAGGTATGAAGATGTGCTTTTTTTTCTGTGTTGTACACGAATACTGAAGCACACTCTGGAGACATTACCTAGAAAACACGAGCTCATTTGCCAAACACTGCTGTGTCGGTGTTGGTAGTGACAGATGTTTTGAGATGATACATGCAATCGTTTTGAAAACATTATACCCGATAGTTGAAGTGGAAACTGGGTATTGGTAGGTGTGGTGCTAACTCCGTCGCTATGACGCCCATTACAACTCCTATAATGCGTGAAATCTACCTTGCGCTACTCATTACAGTGAATAAAAATTGCAAAAGTGGATAGTGGGATCAAGAAACCTGTCAAATGTTAGAACCTGTCCGGCTCATTGTTCAAAGGGAACCCTATTGAGGAGGGTGTGTCTACTCGTTGACAGCATCAATGGGCGTTGGAGAGCAGTTACCTCAGCAATATTCTGGCGCTCGATATAACTCTCCTGCCTCACGTCTCTACCAACGCGCCAATACGAGTCTGTGTAATCGGCACAGTTCATCTCGCGCAGGAACTGCTCGTCGTGGGTAATGACTAGTAGCTGGAAATTTGCCTGCTTCCTGCGGCTCTGGATGATCTGGGACAAGGATTCGGCGAGGCCCTTGATATTCTGCTGATCTAGGTTTGTAGTGGGTTCGTCGAGCGCGATGAGACCGCAATTTGTGCCGAAACACTCTGCAAGTGCGAGACGGATCACGATGGAAGCAAGAACCTTCTGGCCAGCGGAACATCGACCTCGCATGTCCATCTCAGTGTCTTGCTTCACCATCACAACGCGATAGTTGTATGTCCGGTTACCTTTACCATCGCCGTCAGATGCGATGCGAATCGTGTCCACATCAGTGCCTTGATACGCGTTGCGCCAAAGTTCAGCTAGGATGCGGTTAATCTCCTCCATCTTGAGTGTATGATACTTCATGATAGCTTTGTCGAGAGCGCCAGCGTAGCGTCCCAAGTCTTCGATAGCAGCCTTAGTCGTCTCGACCTTGATATGCGCCTCGCGATATTGCTCAGCAGAGTTCTTGTAGAGATCTTGCCACTCTTTCATAAGGTCTTGCAGATGGTCGTCTTTGTTCTTCATGTCGCGCTCTACGCCTGTCTTGGCAATACTCAGTTGTCTATATTCGTTGTCCCAGTATCGAGCTTGGTTTTCGAAGTGTTCCTTGTCACGCTCAGCTCCTAGCTCTTCAAGTTTCCTGATTTCGACTTCCAAGCTGTCAAGTGAGCGCTTGGCTTTTCGGTAGCGCAAGTTGTCGCTAATCGAGCGCTTGTTCGCCTCGGTGTCACGCATAGTGTCTTCAAGCTTTTTGATTTTACGAGTCGCATCAGACATGTCGGTCTCGATGCGTGCGATCTCGCCCTGTAGATTCTCAATTTCTCGGTGAGTGCGCGCAAGCTGTTGTGGCCCGCCACGATTGACGTACGAATCGATTTCTTCGTTTGCCTGGTTAAGTTGACGCACACTGTCGGACAATCTAGAGGCTTCGTCATGGGCACGCTGAACGCGATCGTTACCCCTGCGATTGATGTCGTCGTACTTATACTGCGCTTGCTCAATCTCAGGATCAATGCTGCTGATCTGCTCGTCGAAGCTGCGTATGGCCTCTCGCTGCTTGTTGTTCTCCTTCTTGAAATCCTCCACTCGATCAGCAAGAGCCCTCTTCTCTTTTAATTTTGATTGTGCGCTGTTCAAGTCGGCGTTGACGTCACGCACGCTCAGCTCTAGAGTTGTAATGAGGTTGCGCGACTTATCTCTAGCAGCAGTGAGTTGCTCGAGCGTCGTCCTAGCGTTCCGACTGTCTTCAGACACTCGCTTCAGATCGGCCTGAATAGCATCGATGCCTCGCGAAAGTCCGGCAGCCTTCTGCTTCTGTGCCAACTCTTTGATTTCCGCCTCGAGTTCCTGCGCCCTGCTATAGTACCCCACAATGGTCTGCACTTCTTTTGATAAAGATTCGACCTCCTGCTTCGCAACTTCCAGATCATAGATGACAGCATCCTGATCCTCGAGCTGCTTGTTGAGAACGTCGCGTTCAGCAGTCAGCTTGGTAAGGCTAGAATGAATTGCAGGAAGTTCCGTGTCTCGTAGACGAGTTGCAAGTTCGTAGCTGGGTTTAGCATTACGAGCTGCCTCAAGTTCAGCGAAGATTTCTTCCGCGTTGTCTGCTTGCATGTTCTTCTTCGCCTTTGCGACGATATCCTTGAGTCCGCTTATGAAACCCGCAGTCGTGAAGTCTTCTTCCTCATCGTCATGAAGGCTTCTCTTACAGAGACGACAAACATTGTGCTGCTCAGCGTACTGCAGGCATTTGCTCATGTAGTCGATCTGCGCCTCAAATTTGGCTTTGTCTGAAGAGCTCGCCTCGTATTCCTCCTCCAGCTGTGCCAAGGTTTCGTCGAAATCAGATACGTCATCCTTCTGTATAGACTGCTTGACGGTCGCTTCGTACTTCTGGAGCTCAGCACGCTTCTGCTTTAACTGCGACTCCAGACTTGACATCTGAAAGTTGACCTTGTCCAGTTTGGTCTGCGCAATATCGCGGCGAGACCCAGCCTCCTTAACCTCGCCCGACTTCTCAGCCAGTACCTGCTGAAATGTTGTCTCTAGAGTAGCGGGATCCCAATCGGAGTCAATTAGCTGCGAAAGGCGCTGGTTGTGCACCTTTTTCATGGTTGCTAAGCTGTGTTGCTGATTCTGCAGCTCATCTCGTTTGACATCAACTGATGCAGACTCGCGAGCCTGCTTTGAAGCGTCACCAAACTCAGCCGTCAGCCTCTCTTTCTGATCTTCGAGTGTTCGTACGTCGTTGGATGCTTCGGAGATACGTTGATCGAAGCGCTCAGAATTCGCTGTGGCAATGGCAATCTGAAGCTGCTTTTCGACATCACGCTTTTTGTCTTGGAGAATGGCCTCACTACCCTCATCGGCCTTGATTTGATTCATGTCCTTCTGAAGTTCGGAAATGCGCTTGTCGTTGTTTGTGATCTGGCTCCGCGCAGACTCCTTGCTCTGGCTGAGACCCGACTTGCGTGTGTTTAGCTGATTGAGGTTGTCTTGAGCCTCACGTAGGTCGCGCTGCGTCTCCTCACGAGTTCGATCAAGAACCTTGTTCTGGTCGCGAGACATTTTGTTCAAGATTTGTTGGAATTCTACCACCTGCTTCTCCGTCACGTCATAGTCAAACCCTCGGACAGCATGTCGCTTAGCAGCTTCTTTGATGGAGTTTTCGCGCTGCTGAATTTGACGCTCATACTGCTCCTTTTGCGCCTCGTATTTACCAATCTCACTCTGCTTCGCTCCAAGAGCGTCTCTGTCAACTTCAAGTTCGTTCTTGAGCTCGAGATATTGGCCCCGAAACTCTTTGGCTTGGGTAGAGTATGTGGCGACGCGCTCTTCATACTGATCTAGCATGTCCTGAAGTTCGTCATCCGACTCGGCCAGCTCCTTTATGCTGTCTTGAAGCTCGGTGACATTTTGCTTATGGATGCCCAGCGTGCTGCGCTTGGCTTTCAGCTCTTCAACCAGCTGCACGAAGCGCGCAGCGTGGTCGTAAGCGTCCGAAGCTTCCTGTTTCGCCGCGGTACATTTCGCATCTAGGTCTTCGTAGGAAACTCGCAGCTCCTCGATTTCATCATACAACCCAGCCTGCTTTTCTTCGCTCGTCTTGGCGCGCGACTTGTCCTCTTTGGCATTGGCTTCGATAATTTTGAGCTGGCCCAAGTCAATATTTTTGTCTTTCCGAATCTTCTTGATGTTGTCGATAGCTTTGGTGTATTTCATGGCTTCGAAGATTTCGTCAAACTTCTTTTTGAGGGTAGATGCGTCGCTCAAGGGCCACAAGCTGTCTTCTTGGTGGCAGAAGATGACGTTCTCGAGGATGGCTTTGGACACGCCAAGGTACTGAGGGATGATCTGGTCAAGCTCGGCAACACGGGTTGAGATGGAATGCTTCTCGCCATCTTTGATCATGAGGAGTGAGCCTTCTAGGGTCTTCTGGCTCCTCGCGTTCTTCTTGACAGTGACTTGCATGTTGCGAGTGGCGACCATGCGCACCCCGGAAGTAGAGCGGAAAGAGAGTTTGACCTGCGCCATGAGCTCCTTCTCATTGCGCAGGCTGGGGTCGTGGAGGAAGGCGCCTCCAGTCTTGCTGCTTGACGGCAACTCGCCGGTAGTCGCATACTTGAGGGACTCGATGATGGTCGTCTTTCCAGAGCCGTTCCAGCCGACAATGAGGGTGAGTGGCGCGGTGAACTGGATGGTCTCGCCCTTCTCAGGTCCGAAGGAGCGGATGCCCTGTATCATCATGCGGTCGATTTTGGACATGATGACGGTACACGCTGCTGGCGCTGGCACTGCCTCTCTGTGGGTGTGCGGAGGGGTTTGTGAGGAGATGCGGCTTGCACGCCCGCGGTCGAGCTGGTAAGAGAGCGTGTGGGCTGCTGCGTGCGCAGGCAGTCGGCGGCAGCCTGACACGCGTTGTGCCTGTGGCGCGGTGTCACGTGTCGGGGAAAGCGCAAAAAGGCCGTGCACATTGGGCTCGCAAGCGCAACGGTGTTGTCGTCATGCCAAAGTTGCGCATGGGCATGCACACAACATAGAAATCCCATCTTACTTTCGGGGAAGCCGTCCGCGCCTATCACCCGCGGTTTCACTACACGACTCCACTCCATATGCAAAATCAAACGGTCGTGCATTTGCAAAGCCATGGCGCAATACCAAAATGGCGGTGCTGAGGTACGATGACTAGCCCTGCATCCCCGGCAAATCTGAACGACAGTCTCATGTGTGTAGATGATGGCCGGACTCCCCATGCACGCCCAGGGCCAGGAGTTTAATGGGCTGCCCATGGACGATGGCATGCAGTCGATGGATCTGGATATGGGGTCTCTGGACGGAGCCGAGGGCGGCCAGAACGGCGGCTTCTCCTTCGCGGATCCACAGATGCAGGCGGCCAGTGTACCAGCCAGCAGCACCATGGGCGACATGCAAATGACAGGCGCAGGCGCTGGGCCTCTACCGACCGGCTTCGGCGCCCCCAACATGAACCCCTCTGGCAGCACACTGACCGAGTTCACCAAGCGGCGGAACTGGTCGCAGCGCGTGCTCGAGGAGCTGCGCGACCTGCTGCACATACTGACTCCCGACGGCAGGATCCTCTACGTCTCGCCCTCGTGCAAAGCCCTCACGGGCTGGGAGCCCTCGCACGTCATGGGCCGCTTCATCAACGAGTTCATCCACCCCGACGACATTGGCATCTTCGTCAAGGAGTTCAACGAGTCCATCGCCTCGGGCAACCCGCTGCGCTTCTTCTATCGCTTCCGCAAGACGGATGACTCGTGGGCCATCTTCGAGTCCCACGGCCATCCGCACCTCAGCAGCGACCAGAACACGTTCGCGCCGCCCAACTCCATCAACTGCCGCGGCTTCTTCATGATGGCCCGCCCCTACCCGACCAAGAACGCCGCCCTCCTCGACTCCTTCCTCGAGCACAAGATCGAGAACGAGCGCCTGATGAAGCGCATTGCCGAGCTTAAGCGAGAGGAGCAGGACGAGCAGGACGACTGGGCCAAGAAGATCGAGGGCACCGCTACCTCCGTCACGCCTTCAGAATCACACGTCACGCAGAACATGAGCCAGGCCGATGCCGCTTCCTATGCCCAGATGCCTCCGCCAGCCAAGCCCGTCATCTCAAACACCGCCCTGACCCGCCAGAACCTCGACGAAGCCCTCGCCGCAAGCAAACCGGACAGTATCAACGACAAGATGATGCGGTACGAGGGCGCAAACCATCTCGAGACAATCGAAATGTTGACCGGTCTTCGGTACAGGGACGGCGAGCGCTCGCAGGGTATCAGCACCGGCGATGCAAGCCCGAACCTTATACGCGGCGACGCTGGCATACAGATATCGCTAGACCGCGATGGCAGAAATTCTTCTGACAAGAAAAAGAAACTCAAAATTGCTGATGAATATGTATGCACAGACTGCGGCACCTTGGACTCGCCTGAATGGCGCAAGGGTCCAAATGGGCCCAAGACGCTATGCAATGCGTGCGGACGTGAGTCGCCAAATCCTGGTCCAGGAACATGTGACATACTGACTGTGATAGTGCGCTGGGCAAAGAAAGAAAAGAAAAAACAACAAGGTCCTACCAGCATGCCGAGTGGAAGTGGCATGATGCATACACCATCAATGCCAATGCATAGCAGTACGGGCAGTAGCTAGACCTACTTGTATGCTGCAGGCGACCTTGATGCTTGTTTTTATTAGTACGAGTGCGATTTGATACGGGTTCCGTGGAGTTTCTTGCGGGTTTCTTTATTCACTATTTTTACCGGACTTATAGGCGTCGGGCATATCAACGGCGTTGCATTTGTGGCTCTCCACGAAATACGGGGCTGATGTTCTTCAGGATTGGCATATGATTCCCAGGACCATGGATAGATTCAGGCTTAGCAACGATACCACCTCTCTGTAACGACAATTGCAAACTGCGATAGCAAATGATTCGTATATCACCAATCCACAGCGAGCCCTAAGCGAAGACGCTGGAAAGCAGTCTGCGGCATTGCCAAGAGATGTGCAACAAGCATAGTATACGCGGAATGGTGATCCTCCACGATTACGCTGAGCTATCGGCATGTGAGACTTCCACAACTAGTGGAACTTCCCGAAAGATCTACCATCAGATTTTGGGGCTCATGCGTCCTCGTTTCCCTGATTTGCTCGTACATTTCGTTCGTTCAGTTGGGTATCAGAGTGTACGAGCCAGCCAATCAGACGGCAAGCATCAGTTGCCAAATGTGGCAAGACCGGCCCTAGGGCACATAGCCGCTTGAACAGTCTTGGACTCCAGAATCCTGGTAAACGTTTTTGAGATACGCGAGCTGCGATGTTAGACCTCATCGTGTGCGGTGTGAGTGTTAATACGACGTCTTCGAGGTCTAAAACAAGGACTTTGACTTCAACCTATGTTACTGCAACCAAGATCAGATCATTCCATCGTTACCCAGACTCGAAAAGCATACTTGAAACCTAATGGATCTGCTGAACTATCCAACAAAGACTGCGCAATCTCCACAGGGCGTAAAGAGCCGTTGGACCCCAAGACACGATATGCAGATCCCAACTAAAGTCGACGTCAGCTCGGATCAAAGAGCGTGATAGCTTATGGAGGGCAGTGCATGTGTTGGAACTTTCTACTATTCATACTCTATAGTATAAGAGAGAGTGGTGGTATCTCTCTAATGCTCATTATCCCTTCTCCAACGCCAACAAGGAGCTATAGACTGTCTTCGTCCTCTTGCCTCTTACTTTCGATCATACTCCGCTAGTGCCAAAGATGATTAGTTCTAGAACTATTGCAGTCTCTTTGCTCGTCCCTACCGTACTCTCACTATGTCCACCGCCAGGGGCAATCCTTCCACCACCGTCACTCGAGCCCAATACTTCCAATTTCAGCATACCAGAAGTCCTTTTTATAAACTCGACTTCAGTCCAAGTACAAAACACTTCCTTCGCAATCCAGGCTTCTATTGGAGACACCATAGTCTTCCAGTATGAGCATTCGGCTCCTGGTCGAGAAGTCAACCAATCGCTTTTCGACACCAAGATCCGCATCGCTAGTGCTACCAAGCTGATCACAGCGCTTGCTCTGGAGTTGAGCAAAGACAAGATTGACTTAGATGATCCGATTACTAAGTTTATCCCTGAGCTCAACGAGGAGTGGTACGGCGATGTGACTATTAGTTCATTGACTGATCATACTTCGGGTCTTGGTCGATTTGTCAGTTCCCCTATACCTCTCGCAAAACCTCTCGCACATGGAAAGCTAACACATCACAACAGGGTTACACAACCGATCTTGGATTCAGCCCAGCTACAGCTGCCCTCCTAGGCCTGCCGAAGATCAACAACACACTTCCCGGCTGCGACCCCATTCCCGGCGGACGAATTTGCACAGATCAAGAAGTAATAGATGAATTCAACAACGCAGCATACGTACCCCATTCACCTGGGTCGCGCGCAATGTACAGTAACATCGGCTACATACTCCTCGGCAAAGCTCTCGAAACAGTGTACAACCAGAGCTACGAAGAAGTTATACAAACGTTGATCCTAGATCCTGTGGGTATGTCAAAGTCGACTTTCATCGTTCCCGAAGATGATGGAAGCGCGATCTTACCCAGACGTCCCGAGGACAAAAGTTGGTTCGTCGCCGACTTTGCGAATCTGAACCCTACAGGTGGCCTGTGGTCAACACCGGCGGATATGCTCAAGATGCTCCATGCTCTCAAGAACGGCGAACTGCTTGGTAAAGTCGAATTGAGGAATTGGATGCAGCCAACGACTTTCTTACGCTCAATGCACCAGTACGTTGGTGTGGCATGGGAAATCTTCCGGATCACGGACCTTCCACTCGATTTTCCACGACCGATTGACATCTATACAAAAGCTGGTGGTGTACCAGGATACGGCTCTTATCTGGTGTTGATTCCGGAGTACGATATCAGTATTACCATCAATGCTGCTGGAGGCGAGACGTCCTATACTTCCATTGACCTTCTCGACACTATCACTACAGCATTGATTCCCTACGCTGATCAACTAGCGCGATCACAAGCCTCGTCAAAATACGCTGGCACATACATGCTGCCAACACCAATTGGAAACAATACACTCATATTGTCTTCCACCTCCGGCCCAGGACTTACCATTGAATCATTGACTATCAACAACATCTCTATTGTCGACGCCTTGGCTAAGCGACAAAACGTTCCATCTAAAAACTTTAGCGCACGCTTATACCCAACTGATCCAGACTCGCTAGGCACTGACAGTGAAAACTGGAGGATGCTACCGGATCAGACAGTTCCTGCGAAGAAACTGTGGGCGGAGCTTGAGTGTATGAGCTGGAACCTGGGGGACTTTGCTCGTTACGTAAGTGAACCACTTGACACGTTTGTATTCCACATGGACGCGGATTGCGGAAAAGTTGTGAGCGTAGAGCTGCTGGGTTGGAGAACAAATCTAGTAAAGATGGAATGAGTGGCTTTCGCCGCTGTAACTTAAATTCGCAAGTACGTAATGGTTTAGTAATCCGGAAAATCAGTGTCAACAGTACTTCTCCACGCTTCTAGACCTCCTTTGATATCCCCAATATATCTCTTGCCTCCTGCATCGAGCCCTAGCTGCTTCATCTTCTTGACAGTGACTTGTGAGTCATTGCCCAGTCGACACACCACAAATATAGGCTTCTCTGACTGCCGTAACATTTTGGTCCAAGTCTCTTCTTCGGTAGCGGATTCAGGTCCTCTCGTAGCTGAAATTGCGGAGAAGGGTACGTTTATACTACCATCGATATTGCACAACTCGAACTGCACTTTCTCGCGTACGTCGACAAGGAAGTGACTGTCTTTTTTTGATACCGTACCCGTAAAAGGGTTGACACCCGATCGTATTTGCGCGTAGTTCTTTGCAGATATGCGTTCTTCTGGGGCCAACGGACTGTTATTCGCAACTAGACTGCCACAGAATTGAACGTAGTCCAGACTTCCAGACTCTAGTGCTTCTTTAGTGATCGTTGAATGTGATGAGCAGGCAGCGCATTTGGCTTTTCGACTCCTAAGACGTATGGAGCGGTACATAGGATTTGAATAGGCTGAAAATAGGAGCAGGCTTGGTGGGTCTATAGGCGTCGTAGTAGGTCTCTGGGTCAGAACCTTGATCGCTTCAAGTGCTTGTAAAACGCCCATCACGCCAACGACAGGTCCTAGAATACCACCATCGCCACATGATACGACAGACTCAGGTGGAGGAGGTTTTGGAAAGACGCAGCGATAACATGGGCCTCCATTCGGGTCGCCAGGCGGCAGTGGTGGGTTATTCAACACCATCATCTGACCGTCGATGCGGAGCGCTGATGCCGAAACAAGGGTCTTGCCTAATAGAACACAGGCATCTGATATCAGATAGCGCGATGCGGGTGTATCTGTGCAATCCAGGACCAAATCGTATTTCTTGAAGGTTGAGATGGCAGTCTCTGGACTGAGTCGAGATATGTGAGGGACCAATGTGACGTTGGGATTGAGCCTACCTTAATGAATTAGTTGGAGCCCTAGTGTATAACGTTCACGGGTAGACGCACGATTTCAGAGCCACCATCGCACTCTCAACCTTGGTCATTCCGATTCTCGCAGTTGAGTGTAGGATCTGACGGTGCAAATTCGATTCTTCAACCACGTCACCATCAACTAGTCCTACAGTACCGATGCCTGCACCAACTAGATATGCAGCAGCAGGGCAGCCGAGACCACCCACGCCTACGATAAGTACACGAGCATCTCTTAAGCGAAGCTGACCTGGGCAGCTCGATTCAGCAAATTCCTAGGGACATGTGAAAGACTTGACTTACCTTTCAGTCCAATCTCTGGCATGATCAGCTGCCTGCCATATCTCTTGTATTCATTCTTCTGAAGTGGCCATCTTGGCCTTTCCTCAGATACCTCAGACACGCTATGTTGCGGCGCCTTTTGCTCTTGATCTAGAATTGCGAAAATCTCTTCACGGAATTGATCAGGTACTCCAAAGTTCATGTCATGATCCAGGGGGTTGGTAGGGTCAGTAGCTAGCGGTCTTTTCTGGGGCACAACTTTAGCTGTTTCGCGTTGGTTGTGCTCAGCTTCCGCCAGCTGTTGACGTAGATCCTGTAGTGTGACTTCGCATGACGCAATTTGCTTGCGCAAAGAGCTGATTACCGAAGTCATGTTGGTGTTGCCGGAAGATATGCCCACGTCGTGACTCTTTGGGATACGTGTGGCGGTTCGATGTGGGGTCAAGTCGTCGCTACCGCCCGTGGGGCCATGACTAGGCTCAATCTAGACAGTAGATGCACGTGCGCTGAGTCCTTCACTCAAACACGATGCGCCGTCCCACAGTCACGGGGAGAGACATATGCAGCTTACTGGTGCCAAGTAATCAATGGAAAAGGATCTGTGTTTCACCGATCTATGAGCGCTGCATCTCCTGAACAGTCATCTCTAGGTTTAGAAGGCGGAGTGACTGACGATGACATGTATGATACGAAGGATGTGGTTGGCACGCTATACGACGCTACAATATGGCACATGAGTACATAATACTCAGCCCCAAGGAGACGTCAGAGCCTCTTCGCGCTTTCGGCTTCGGCTTGAGCATATGGTAATGGTCGAAACCTTGGGGCTAGTTCGCAACATCAAGATTTCTATCAATGCATACTGTTGGCTCGGATCCTCACACCGCAGTACGAGTGACGAGGCAGGAAGACGGGACTTTACATTGCAGGCAGCGGCAGCAATCCATGGATGCATTGGCAGACCCAACACAGGGGAGATAATGCGCCAGACCCTGTACCCTGACCACCCTTTCGAAACCTGTATGATGACACGCAACAGGGTATTGTGAGTGGACAAGCTCAATCAGGGCTCGAATTGCTAGTGCATGAGCACTTACGTGGGTGTGGTTCTACCAGTCTCTTGAGCAGATGTAAGCCTGTGCCCTTCTCGCGGCCGATCGGTAATCATGCAATGCGCTCGGATCCTGGAGACCGATTGACGAGTCTGACATGCTGATGGTAGACCGGTGTAGAGAGTGCACGTGTGGGAAAAAAGAGCGCCGGATCTGGAGATACGAATGCAAGTGATAAATTTTCCGTACAGACGATTGGCTCCTCGAGGTGGCTTGTAAGGCGGCTAGTAAGGCGTTGTCCACCTGCGATCGCCCTGCTGCTTGGGTGTCTAAAAGCAGGCTGGAGGGCTTCGATGTGTAGCAACACGGCTCTCCGCCGATCCTGTCGAGCGCAAGTGTGAGGGAACAGCTATGGCTGGCATCAGGTGAGGATTTAGACGCCACTTTGATCAGATATAGCTTTGGATTGAGTGATCATCAGCTTGTGTTTCATGATGGATTCTCCTAGTAGGGCTAGCAGCTCGAAAAAAAGCATCGAGTTTGCGGATAGCTGAACAGCTTAGGTTGACCCGGATATGCGGGCGCGGGGGTCGTATTGACGGGAGCTGCTCCGAATGTGCGGCACCAGGGCATGCTGTTGCGATCCGCTCCCTACCCAGGCAGCAAGGTTGAGGGGCGCAAGACGAACGTCAGCGCGAACCAGTCTAGACGACGGTAGCATACGTGGTGTCGAGTGATGTGTGTAATGAGCCCCCCGGAGCGAGGGGCAATTTGAAGACGGGGGTATGTCGCAGAATACTTATCTGCCTGCCTCCCTGCAAATGATAGTTGCAGCCTCGGTGCTGTGCAACGATAGATGCTTGTGCTTGGGAAGCTGGGCGCGTCTCCACAAGAGCGGGAGAGGTTCAGATCATTAGCGGCACCTCCACTTTTTGGGCTGGTTCAGAGCTGACCTTCCACCTTAGGCCGTCGAATGGTCTGGAAGCTGTACGCGAATGTCAGCTGCTAATACAGTACTGGCTTCGGTGTCTTGTAATTTGACTAGTATAGTTTGTTAAGGGGTTTCCGACTGACGTACACTGTGTCCATCATCCCCTACCATTGCCCTTCCGCCCCGCGGAACCAACGGGAACGCGACTTCTTACACCCCGCACCTCCGTCATATCCATCACCAAATTCATTCCACTCCACGACGCCATGGTATCTGTTTGCGCGACATGTAAAGGTCTCCAGAAACACCTTCATGGGGAAAGCGCGCAAGAGAATGGATCAGAATCGCTTGTTTGGGTCGACACAACGCTGCCAAAACTGAGGTCGAGATCGACTGCCTGCCGCGCCTGCGCTCTCCTTCTCAATGGCGTCCTACTACACCACGACCGCTTCGCAAACATAAATGAGGACAATGTCAGGATCACGGCCGAGTCTTTCAAGCCAAAAACAGGGAAAACACCCCAAGAACATCTCTCAGTTGAGCTTCGCTGGAAGGACAACGACGACCAGGACGACTCCCACGAAGACGACCATGAACACCCAACAGGCCACCCAGATCTCAAGCTTGAGTTCTTCACAGATGGAGGTATGCGCCAAGTCTCTTTCCATGTATTTTGGTTGATTTTAATCATGGTCGCGGTGGTGGAACGGTCGCCTACTGCTAGCTCGCTTCCTCTGCAGGAACGCGTGGACTGACAATACTGCAGACGGCCAGTCTCCTTTCTCTGCCATTGGGCGAGGAAGGCATATGACAGATAACCCACTGCAGAGTACTGGTCTAGCAACAGCGCGAGGCTTGATAAAGACTTGCCTAGAAAATCATGCTACGTGCAGTCGCCGAGGTAAACCCACGACGCTACCGAAGCGTGTGCTGGACTTATTATCGGGCGACGACTCCAAGAGCATGCGATTACACGAGAGTGAATACATACAGGATGAGAGAAGATACGAACATGGCGAGTACATTGCCTTGAGTCATGTTTGGGGATTAGCCAAAGGAATTCCGAAGACAACTCTGGCAACACTGCAGTCGCACAAGAAGAGCATACCTTGGTCGACACTGCCAAGAGCGTACCAAGAGGCCGTCTTCCTCACGCGAGCACTTGGTTTCCGTTGGCTATTCATCGATAGTCTCTGTCTAATACAAGATGACGTTCAGGAGAAGCTTGAGGACTCGCTCAAGATGGACGAGATCTTCGGCAACGCTTTCCTAACAATAGCGGCAACGTCCGCATCCGACAGTAGTACCCAACCCCTCTTTCCGCCCAAGACACAGCCATTCAAAATACAAGCAACAGATAATAAAGGCTCTTTGCACAAGATAAACGTGAGGGAACAACCGAGCCACTACAGTTTCAAAGCACCTTTTGACGGGAATGCACATATGAACGAGTGGGAGTTGCCTTTCAATATGTCCGAAGAGGCGAACCTACACACACCGCTCTTGATCCGCGCATGGCCATACGCCGAACGCTTACTTTCGCCAAGGGTGCTACACTTTACCAAAAGCGAGATGATATTGGAATGTCGAGAAGGATATCAATGTGAATGCGGGCGCATCGATGACAGTACCTACGACTCACGGCCAAACGACCAGGTCAAGCAAGAATTTGGTAGAGTCATAGCCGAAACACTCAACAAACCACAACAAGCCAACAGCAATGGCAACACGGCTCACACGCGCACGGATAGCATGACGAACCAACTGGCCTCCACACATCTCACAAACGGCGCTCAGCAGGAGTTGTTACGCAGACGTGAAGAGACACTCCAACTGTGGTCATACATCATAACTGAATACACTGCGCGGCACCTCACGTACGACAATGACCGCCTGATAGCAATAGCAAGTATCGCAAGAGCCCTTTCGCCAACTCTACAGTCAGGCTACATAGCGGGCCAATGGACGTTTAGCACTCTTGGGCTTCTCTGGTACCCCAACGACAGTTCACGATGCCGCCGTCCGAAACTCGCACAAGGCCAAAATGTACCAAGCTGGTCATGGGCCTCAGTCGAAGGCTCACCAATCTTCTTCGACAACACGAGCGCGATGGATCTCGCGTGTAGAGCTTCTTTTGGTCCAAAAGGGAAGCGGGCAAGTGCTTGGTCACCTATCATGGGTGAGCCTCTCGAGCTCTCAGGAGCCATGGCTGCCGAGGTTGTCGTACACACCACGGCATCACCGGAACAACAGCCTTCGTACATCCTAGCCAAAAACGGCATGACTGTGGACTTTACACCAGACGTCGTACCACTCCCAGCCGAAGACGCGTTGCAAGACGGCGAAACCCTCGTTTGCGTACTCGTCAGCATGACGTTTCGTTCCTCTATCGTCGGCATCGTCCTCAAACCATCATCCGGAAACAATACATATCGCCGCGTCGGTCGCCTAGAATGCTACGAATGTACACCTGAAGGCATCGAACAAGAGATGAGCGAAGACGCCGAAGCGTTGTTTGAGCATTGGTTCCCTGAGATCCAGGACATGACGCAGTTGGACAATTACCCCCAGCGCACTTTTACCGTTGTTTGAGAGTATGCCGAAATGGTACTTTTGTCTTGATAAATTTATTGAGAAAAGGGTAGTTGCGGCGAAGCAATGTGAATGACTCGCTTTCTTTCGCTTTTTATATTCGATACCCCTTGGCTACCAGTGGTTTGAGGTAGACTTTCATTGCCGTGTTTGGGTGTGTACAAGTGGCGTGCTGTTGTTAGAGTAACATATATCAGGTATTATACACCAATTTGAGTCACATCTTGATTCTTGATACAAGAACTGTTGTTGGCCATACCTTGCACATGCAAGATTGTATGAATTTGGTTCAGGGGCGTCTAGCTAAGCTCTTCGTGAGTGCGCCGTCGTCCTCTCGAATATGGTACTCTTAATCCCCGCTGCTCGGGCGGCCGGCTTAGTGTGCGCCATCGGAATTTCCTCCGTCTTGGACTCACACTTGGCACATGCACAAGGACTTTGCATGGCAGTCACAGTGTCGGGACATGCCGGTATTCATGATAACATCGATGATGCGTAGCGTACATGCCTCCTGAGTTCTTTGTAGGTAATCATCTGAAGATGCGAGAGGCCGATAGAAACATATGAGTCGAACAAAGCCACGGGACGAACTGTGACCTTTGGACAAGACGACAGCACCAAACCTACACGTTCACAACGAATCTCTTCCCACTTCCTTCAGCATTCGATAATAAGTTTTCCAACGCCCCATCAATACCTGCCAGCCCAGCTTGCACTCTGTCAACAGGCTGTGCAACAATCCATCCCTTCTGTATCCCAAAGGGGAGATACTCCTCGATAACCCACTCAAGTAGACGCTCGTTCTCTTGCTCATACAGCGGTTCTGACCATGCTTTAAACACCCTTTGTACACCATCTGGTAGGTCCTCAGGCGCGAAAGATGGCTGCGTAGCGTAAAGTATACCACCACCCTGCGCTTTCAAAACCTGGCTTGTGATGAGAATGGTTTGTGGAGTGGATATCATATCGACAACAACTTCGTACGGCCCTCTCGCCTTCAGCTCCTGAATAATTTGTTGAGAAGGTAGTGTATGATCCACTGCATCATCCACGCCTAGTTCACACACACGGTTCACATGCCGTGGTGAAGCAGTCGTAGTAACCGCATACCCAGCGCGGCAAAGATATCGCACAGAGAGCTGGCCAAAGCTCGAGCTGCCTCCATATATCAGAATCTTCTTTTTCTCTTCTGTTCCTACAGCTGGGATCTCTTCAGCAGGTCTCCGCAGCCCGAGCTGCCCAGAGAACAGTCCAGGAACACAACTCGCATTCATAACTAGACTGGCTAGAACCGCCTCATCACTTCCTTCAGGGATCCGAATAACCATCTTCTCCTCAGCTGCGGCAAGGACATAGCTCTGGTAGGCACTATATTGATTTCCTGTTGTACCAAATCGTTTGCTCACCAACACGCGTGCACCGATGCAGTAGTTCGTGATTGCAGAACCAAGCGCTTCAACCGTGCCAGTGTAAGAGGAGCCCAAGATAGCAGGATAAGCGACGGGGATGGCGGCTAGCTTTGCGATCTTGGCTTCTATGGCATTGAGGCCTATTGTGGAGACTTTGATGAGGAGTTCTTTTGACGCTGGCGCGGGAATGGGGAGTGACTGGACAGAGAGGGAGGCTTTGGGGGAGGGGAGGACTGCGGCAAGGTTCATGATGGGGACGAAATCGAGCGGAAGAAAGAGGCAGATATTGGGCTATCGGCCTTGACATGAATTCGTAGTTGCTGATATCAAATGTTACTTACAAGTCTTGCAGAGAACAAGCGGTGGGTATAGTCGTCGATGATTAAGCGGTAGTAATCCTTCGGAAGGTTTCCGCGATGCATTACACAGCACAACGCTGTCTGCAGTCCTTTCGCCCCAAGGATATTCATCGGAAACCAGGTGATTTGGGCACTCAGAACGATGTTGACCGTGTTCCAGCATTGACCTGGAGGGCTGATGTTATACGGTCTGACTTGGTTGTTGCGCGAACTCGGACTTGGTTTCCATGTTACTCTGCACATGGCTCTTGAGTGCTGCCCAGCGATCTTGTACTGCATCAGCGCCCGGTGTCGCGTTGCCAGTGCCACGCACTAGCTGTGCCAGGTTCGCGTTGAATCTCTCCTTCTCTAGTTTGTCCAGCTTTTCCTTCCTCTTCTTCGCGCCCTTTGTCCTTTTCATGCTCTCCAGCTTGACCTTGGGCTGAAGTATGCGCGCCTGACTCGTTTCGAGCTCGCCGGCTGTTGCAGCATCTGGGAGCGCGTCGGCGAGCGACTCGAGGTTTGCGACCAGCTTGTTGTTGGGTCGCCTTCGCTTTTGAGTCTTGGCAGATGATTTTTCTATCTTGGAGACGAAGGAAGAGTGCTTGATCTTCTGCTTATCACGCTTGGAAGAGGGGAGCGAGGAGATGCCATCAGGCTTTGGAAGAGCCGCAGTTGAGGGACGGGCTGCGCGAGCCGACTTTGCGCGCGCGGTTGTGCGCTTCTTTATGGGTGCCTCGAGAGTTGTGTGAGTATTACTTTACTATACGGGTATAACCTAAAAAAACTTACCATGACGGTGTTGCGACAGAGCAAAGTTGAGAGAGCACAGTCGCATTGGACTTGAATTCTTGGCTGGGGAAAAGTTCTTATCGATACCGGTAGTGGTGCAAGGTTCCGACGTCAGCCCCATTTCATGGGTACCTAGGAGACACTCACGCGAATCGAGCCACATGCCTCACTTCCAACAGTTGCTACTGATGGTTCCATGTCAACCTGGGGTCTCAAAGCAACGCGTTGAATCCAGCCCACAGCATCAAGTCCGTGGGAGCTGCCATGCGAGCCTTTGCGAACAGGGTACTCAACTCCGTGCCAAGCGAGGACCTCTGCCACAATTGTATCATCTGATCATGCCTCATCACTCGGCTTCGCAAATTACATCGCAGCCGCCCTGACAAGATTAGAGCATATCGGACTTCGCTAGCTGCGGCCCGTTCCCCATCACCAATCTGGTGGCTACCGATTGCATCAACAGTACACCCGTTATCGTCCATGTTGCATCGTGCGACCTCATCCCGATGTTTCGTTTCTCACATGGTTCAATCAGATCCATCATGTCATAGATATGTTTTCCACAGGCATGTCAAGGTATTAGGCCGGATATTGCTTTTTCACCACATCAAACCCGTGCTGAAACGCTGTCATTTAACTTCAGCTACCACTATACACGGAAAGATAGCCCGCCGGCATGTACAACATCCTCGTATCACTGTGGCGGCATCCTTCATCCCAACACTACGGACCTGGGCTCAGCTCGACGGCAACTGTCTAGCCTAGATGCAGGCACGCGTGCGACCGATCTGCAACATGTCCCTCCCGTTCCAGTCATCGTCTCCTACCATTCGCTGCTGCCCGCAATCCAACTCCCTTCCGCTTCTATTTCCAGTCTTCTAGACGAAACTACATGCACTCCTCACCCTCGTTGCCGCGACAAAAGGCAATCATTCGCATGAACATGCAAAGACGCGTAGCCCTGGTGACTCGGACTTTAAGGGAGCCTTACAGACCGTGTATGCAGCACTTGTCCGAAGTTCAACGATATCTGGCCGCATCTATTCTCTTGTAGCCGTCAGCATGCTATTTCGATAAAGATTGACCAAAGCTCATTTCAATGCAATCTCCGAACGGCACAAGTCAATATGTGCAACCAACAAGCCCAGCAGGAGAACGCGCTCATTTCTGCTCAGAACCATGGCACTATTCTGGTAATGGTCGCTTGGTTCCTTGCTTGCCTATTGGTACGAGACACCTTCTCTTATCCACTCTAATACTGAATCATCATTATAGGCGATATGTACCATAGCAAGAGTTATCGCTCGATACAGGTCTGAACACCTTCGCCATCTTACTTCGACAGATGATATCATCATTATCGCCGCATCGATCTTTGCTCTTGGAAGCACCGTAATAATATCTACAGCCCTCGACTCGGGTTTAGGAAAGAAGAATTGTCTTCTGGATGACGGAGACTTGGAGCAAATCCAACTCAAGCTCTTCGTCACGACGATATGCTTCGTTCTGACAATTAGCTTAGCGAAAAGCTCGGTCCTACTTTTTCTGTATCATCTAGCAGACAATACCTTTCGGAGGGCGAGCGTCTTAGCTGTTAGTGTACTGGTACTGGTATGGACTATCGCAGTTCTAGGCGGTACGGTCTTCCAATGCGAATTACCTACGCCATGGATGGTATGGACGGGCAAATGTATCCCATTGGTAGGTCAGATTGTCACGTAGCAACTAGGACCGTACCTGACTGCAATATAGGTACCGTTCTGGATGATTGCAACGATTTTTGACGTTGTCCTAGAAACAGCTATCATCGCGCTCTGCACGCATCGCGTATGGACTCTTCGTGAGTCTTGTCGTCAGAAGACTTTAGCCACACTACTCTTGTCGATGCGTTTCATGTAAGTGGGAAGCCTGCTCCCATCTATGTGGCTACCGTTTCTGATGACTTCTCGAAGCTTGGTGGCAGCGTCCGTCATTCGTCTAGTCTACCTCCAGCAAGCTTATGGTCGCAACGGGGACCCTGCTTTTAACTCGATACCTTACGCCGTTGCTACACAAAGCCAAACCACACTCGCTGTCCTGATCGTCTGTAGCCTCTGCCTCAAGCCTTATGCTCGCTTTGAAGCATCTCGATCGCAGGCACCCAAACACAAATTCAGACACTCAAAACACTGGTCTGGCAGCATTACCATCGGTGGCACACCATACGAGTCTTACAATTCTTTTCCACCGCCGATCATAAGAGAGCCTCTCCTGTCCATACAAGCGAGTATGTCGCAACCAAACTCCCCTGCAGTATCCAGGCACTCATTGAACGACGATATACTGCTGCCTGACATACCGGTGCCGACACGATCTGCTAAACGGCCACTTAGGCCTCCGCCACCCAGCGAGGAACAACGACCGGATCTTAGCATGTTCACTAGAAACATCACCATACGGCAGCCGCCGGTGGTAACACGACTGGGGGCTTTACAAGAGAAACAGAGTTATAACGGTCTGAGGGTGAGGAACCTCACTTGACGCAGCGTAATAGTGATGTCTATCCGGAGGTAGATGCAAGAAAGGTCGTTTTATATTTGCGATAGACGTCTAGAATGGATAACATAGACATATAGAAACACTTCAATTCTGCCTTTGTTCGGCCAATTTACACTTTGTTATAAGTTACTGATGTACACAGTATGCGACGGCGTGGGTCACTTAAGAGACAAAGCGACTACCTGCATGTCTTGTGGAGCACTGGGTAGGCTTATCACGCATCATCAAGCGCCTCCCACAGCACGGTCGGACTCTCACATCTCGTTCCGTCAACTACAACAGCACGTTGTCAATGAGGCAGGAAGCACATTATGATGTAGAATGAACTATTGTTAATGACTATAGGTGTAAAGCCTTGTCCTATTGCCGTACGCTGGCACCCGAGGAGAACTAAGTAAAAACAGAGGATGTTTCGCCGTCAATGACTTTCGGGAAGGATAAATCCCGGTTTTAATGAATAGTTCGACACCTACATGGCCAGTCCCATGTCAATGGCTGATCTCCAATAGGTTGTAGTGCTTTTTATGAACCGTCCAACACGGTACTTGGCATGTGAACACTAATGTCATTAAAGCTGCACTGACTCCTTCTTTCTATATAGACTCAATTCAAGCCATGGCTATTTAGTTGTTCTACTTTTGAGATCCCGAGATTCCTTTTGCCTCATGGCTCTACTCACTCTCTCTTTCTAGACATGGCCGTTTTCGATCCAACCAATGTCGATCTTACGACAGCAGACCAGGCAAAAGTCATCTGCTACTTCGCTCTTGGCGAAAATGAATACAACGGTCAACTCGGCGCGCGGATATCATCCATCTTCGTTATCGGCTTTGTCTCGACGATCGCCACATACTTCCCTGTCATCGCCTGCAAGAAACCGTCTTGGAAGATTCCCCTCGGTCTGTACACGTTCGCACGCTTCTTTGGTTCCGGTGTTATCGTCGCTACAGCCTTCATCCATCTACTAGACCCAGCATACGAAGCCATCGGTCCAGGCAGTTGCATAGGGAAAAGTGGAGGCTGGGCGGAGTATCCTTGGTGCGCTGCCATCGTACTGACATCCATCATGGCTGTCTTTTGCGTAGACCTGGGTGCAGAAGTATACGTCGAACATAAATTCGGTGTCGCAAAGGAGGAAGCTGGCGGCTCGAATAGCGCATTCCTACGCTCCGATAGAAACACCAATCCAGCTGTATTAGTTATAGACCCCGAATCTCATGCCTCAACGCAACACCGGCATCACCAGCATCGGAAAGACACAACCAGTCTCCACAGCAAAAGCTCCACCTCCTCGAATATGAAGTCGTCAACAGCAGATCGTCTGTCCTTCGCCCAGCAAATAGTCGCTTTCCTCGTTCTGGAGTTCGGAATTATCTTCCACTCGGTCATCATCGGTCTGAACCTCGGCGTTGTAGGCGATGAGTTCTCGACCCTCTTCCGTAAGTGTCCCTGTACGAGCTGCATGTGAGACATACACTGATTTTTTACACCGATATTTAGCAGTCCTTGTGTTTCACCAATCCTTTGAAGGCCTTGGTATTGGTGCTCGGTTGTCCAATATCCCTTTCCCACGGAGCAAGAGCTGGATGCCGTGGGCTCTCTGCGCTTTGTACGGTCTTACTACCCCCACTTCTATTGCCATCGGGTTAGGCGTTCGCACAACCTATCTACCTGAGAGTAAGGTCAGCTTGATGGTCCAGGGTGTGTTGAATAGCGTTAGTGCTGGTTTTCTGATATATAGTGGGTTGGTGGAGTTGCTAGCCAAGGATTTCCTGTTTGATAAGCAAAGGACGAAAAACCTCGGGAACTTAGGACTGATGGTGATTTACGTCTTTGTAGGAGCCGCGACTATGGCGCTCATTGGTTATTGGGCATAGCTTGGTTTGTATCACTTCATCGTTCATTGAAGGCACGAATGCAAAAGCGAGGAAGTAGTCAGGAGATTCTCAAAACACTTCGAATTTGTAGATTCATCCTAATAGGGTATTGAAACCCCCCACGTGCCCATGTGCTGCACTCAAAGACTCACTTCTCCATATTCCTGGAGAAGTATAAGGCCTTCAAATCCCGGAGGTCTGCAATAACCTGATCGATCTGACTGACCTCCTTCAGAGAGACCACTTGCTCGTAAATTTCTGCTACCCGGAGGTCCCAGTCCGAGGTCCCGTCCAAAGAACTATCTGACGATCCTCGGTATGACTCCAGCATGGAGAAATCATCTGAAGCCCCTGGAGCGGAGTGTAGGGCAGGGAATTCTAGGGCGAGGGGTGGCGAACCTAGGGTAGAGCTTGGTGAGCGGGGAGACAGCGGCAAAGGACGATCAGGAGCTACAACTGATTAGTCACCAATTTTCTTGATATCTGTACAATATCGTAACTTACTATTAGGTGGGTAATCCATCGAACTACCAGGAGAGCCGAGCGATATAGACCTCTGTGCAGTCTCACTAATCACTTGCTCCCTCTGTCTGCGAAACGACGGCGGCAAATTATCATCTCGCGGGAGGATAGGCAGAGAACACGAGCGCGTTTGCGTCAAGCACCAAAGCATTGCTTCTTCAATAGAGGCTTGTTGCTTGAGCACGGTGGTACGAAACTCCCTAGAATACCTCAATGTTAGTTTCCGTAATTTCAGCGCAGCATGAACGTCCGAAAAGATCCAAATTGATCATTGCTGCCAATAGGTTGAAGAAGTGTGATGAGCAGGGGGCCCTCGCATGTTGAACATCCTGTGACACCAGGTATTGCCTGCGTGACGCAAGTTCTCGATGCGGTAGCTTCTTCGTAGATGGGCTGTAGTAGGTGGCTTAGCGTACGTTGGGCGGACGTCGAAGACGTCTCGGCAAAGCTCTTCTAAGCAGCGATTGTTGAGGCGAGACAGGTTGTAGCCCTGGGACTAGTATTAGTTTCAAAGCTCTGGCTCAACGTACATTAAGAACTCAGAAGACCCACACGGTCGACTCCTAGCTCTCGAAGGTGCTTCTTCGCTTCTTTGAAGTTCTCATCACTCTCCTTGATCCAGTATCCGAATAAGGAAAGGTGCACATCTGCGATGGTCATGTTGCGAATTTCGCTAGCGAACCTCTCAACATCATCGGGTGTAAGATTTACGTGGAGAGATTCGTGGTGCTGATGGTAGTTACGGTTGCCTAGTGGAGCGCGAGCAGTATCATGGACGACATGCGTATCTTTGCATCTTTGAGATTCTTCCCTGACATTCTGACTGTCGACGGTATCGTTGCACTCATACTGGTAACAGTCGTCAGGTTTGACAGTGAGTATGGTGGTGTCGTCATCTCCAGGTTCTTGGAGTTGCGCGAATTTTCGGTCTACGATTGTGTCAGTTCCCATTTTTCGAGTCGATCAAATTCACTCACGACGCTCGCGAATCTTTTCTAGCTTCATTGGCCCTATGGGGCTAACGGTCTCGATGGAACTGGCAGTAGTGATTGGTTGAACGCTGCACACAGTCTCAACGCTTTCCTCGTCGTCCGCACACTCTGAGTTCACAACTGTCGCCAACGGACTACTGCTAGCGATGCTACTGCGGAGACCACCGTCGCGGCTGAAGAGGCTTCCGAACTTTCTGATGCTGCTCTTACGGAAGGTTCTGCGGTGATCTTGATCGCTACCAGCATCACTCTTACTTTCTTCGCTTTTGCGTGGCACTTGGACAAAATTCCCTTTGCGATAAGAGTTGTTTCGAGATTTTTCGGGTCGGACATAGAGCGACGGTACTTCGGCCGGTGAAAAATTTGTCGCAGCAAGAGTAGCCCGCATTGCTGCATGTGGGAAATCCATGCTTCCAATTCGTCGTGGCGTATGTTTGCGATGATCAAAGCAAAGTAATGAGGGGATGAAGTCAAAATAATCTAGCAGATGAGGACGTGTTGCGTAATAAACGACGTGAAGACGAAAATGAAAACGCAAACGTGACCAAGTGTGCAGCTTGCGCGCCGATACTGAAAAGTGAAGGTGAAGGTGAAGTGGAGACCTAAACGTTGAGTGGGTATGTCAAACCAGTGAATCGCATGGCCGAGAATAAACAATGGAGAGAGACGAAGGCCAAAAAAAAACGATTTCAGTAATAGCCGGATGCGAGATCCCATCTAGAGCACGAATACGTGATAGACATTAGATCGATATCAAGGACCAAGACAGGGAAAGGCCGAAGATAAATTTGA
>Ga0058698_10000072_pt1 | contig 56361 bp, 59 predicted proteins | sample AgamicAsSfe_FD_67288 | JGI IMG/M metagenome (GOLD analysis project Ga0058698, IMG submission 67288) | Agave microbial communities from Guanajuato, Mexico - As.Sf.e | ecosystem: Host-associated > Plants > Phyllosphere > Phylloplane/Leaf | place: Guanajuato, Mexico | collected 2012-05-30
TCCCTAAACCCCCCAGCACCAACATCCCCCAAGCCAACGCCGCGCTCTCCGCACCCTCAGCAACACGTACATCCGTCCCACGCCCGTCCTGCTCAAGCTCATGTTCTCCGACATGCTTGCGCATGCTGGGTGACGGGACGTAATAAGTGTCAGCTGCCTCATCGTCTTCAGATAGCTCAGCCTGCGCCAATGTGGCAGATTCGCTTTTGCGTGGACGGCCGCGGCCGCGCTTGGCGGGGGAGGCAGAGCGGGTGGGTTTGCTGGGTGAGGTCGTGGGACTGGCACGAGTGCTGCGACGTTTGGTTGGAGATATGGCAGTGTCGGTATCCTCATCCTCATCGGGATTGTCGAGAAACGAAACGTGTTTCAGACTCTCCTTGGCTTCCTCAAACCCTTTCACAGCCGCAGCCGTCAACGGGTGACTTTGGTGCGGTTCCCTCGCCTTGTATCCCGGCACGCCAATACAGGCAAGCATATCGTGGACGTCGAGGCTGCGGAGGGAGGACCAGGTGCATAGGACAACTGCGGAGAGGAGGACGTCCCAGGCGACTTTGCGGACGACAGGGTTGTCAGAGAGGGCGCCGAGGATGCGGGAGATGGAAACTGAAAGGCGAGCACTGAGGGGCAGGGTGGTGCGGTCATGCGTGTTCCAGACGAGGTTGTGGTGGGTGGCAGTTGTGGCGGAGAGAGAGGGGATGTTGAGGAAGAGGGTGGTTGTGGTTGTGGCGAGGTGGTAAAGGACGGAGAGGATGGCGGAAGTGCGGAAGATGGGGGCGAAGGAGGCGTGGGAAGCGGGGAGGGAGGTGTTGATGGTTCCGAAAGAACTTGGGATGAGCTATGGACGATTAGTGAGTGATTATTATCTGCAGTCGCCACATATAAATACCTCTGTATTCATGATGAGCCATGGAACGAATGTCAACACTGGAGGAATTGCGCCGAGCCAAGTGAGGGTGGAACGCTCGCCGAAATATGGAAACGCGGCTGTACATGCGACGGCAAGAGCGACCGGGCTGGTAAGCAAAGACCAATGCGGTGTCCAAAGCTGGCGCCCAGAGGTCTTTGAAGTGGCTTTTGTGACTGGAGTGAAGAGGAGAGCAATAGTGAAGAGTGCTTGAGCAGTGCTTAGTCCAAGAAGGTGAGCAATCAACAAGTAAGCCCATGAGTACTGGATGTTACGACGACGGCCTGAAGGGTGTCAGTAGCTGCGTTCGCACAATTCAGCAAGTGCCGACTCACCCTCCACGCCCACAAACACCGAAAACACCATCGTCGCAATCGACAGTTGCTGTGCATACCAGTAGTCACGAGAACGACCAGCCAAGGCGAACGAGAGCTCAGACACCCAGTCGATGTCGCGAATCCACGAATCAAGCTTAAAGGCGCCAATGTCTTTGCTGTCTGGAAACCTGAAATTTCCTGGTCAGTACTGTTATTGAGCAGGGCAGTCTAAACCACTTACCACGTGCTGCTAAGCCACACATTCTCCGGCATCGCGCCACCTACAGCGAGCGTCCAAGCATTGTAGGATTCCACGAGTGCATCAACGATACCGTATGCGTTTGTAGCGGCGGAGATCACAGCCAATGCGCTCATGATGAGGAGGTCATTCCTGCGTTCGAATGACAAGTGACGCGTGCGGAGTGCGATCGGGAGATCCTGATACGCGTTGTAAAGCGAGTACGTGACAAGTCCGAGCATCGTTGCGACAGAGATGGCGTAGGTTGAGAGGATGCTAACGGAGAAGACGTTACTCTCGTAGCCGTGCTCGATTGGCGCCATGCTGATACGCGATGTTGTGGTTTTGAGTTTTGCAAGAACGGGATGGTCCATCGCCAGATGGGAAAAGCACTTGAGATCAGTATTATGTTGCTGCTATGCTCGTGAGATGAGACGAGATGGTGGATGGAGAGCTGACACCTACAGGCAATTGCGGAGTGTTTGTGGAGTCGCGTGTATCGAACCATGGCACTATGTTACGTCATGCACATCACGTGATCATGAGTGTTTGAAAGGATGCCGCAGGATTTCGCTCAAGTGGCTTCAAGTACAGCGTAGTGTGATGTGAACGTAGATCTATATATCGCGGTAATGTCCATGCGCATGACTGCAAGTGAGCAGATTGTGTCGTGCACAATCGTCCATATTTGTGGACTTTCGCTTTCTCCGTCGGCCTGGGAATAAGCCATGTTGGGCTGGGCAAGTCGCTTCACTCTGCTTGGAGACTTCTAAGATGATGAAGGAAGTCGTCTGCAGCTAGCGACTGGTGTTCCAAAGTCGATCTTCAGAGATAGATCACTTATGCGCTGATGATCGTACAAGATTGGGGGTTCCAAGATTGTGACTTCCCTTCTCTGCAACCATACATGACCATACCGTCTCGTCAAACACGACTTGCAGCGTATGTTACAGTTGCTCCTCGAGGTCGTGTGCAGGTACAGTGGCAGAGACATTATACCCTTGCACTCGTGGCACATTACTCGTGACACCCCATCTTGCGTGAAGTGGTAGATTTCTGGGTCCAGCTGTCTGGCATTGCATGCAATACACCAGCGCAATGCTGGGTCCAGCGCTCCAGAGATTTTGATGTTGTCACTGAAATCGTTCTTCAATTTGAACTTGCCACACTTTGAGCAAATGAAGGAAGTCAGGACATCACGACGACCACGCTCAACTACCCAGTGGCCGAGGGCGCAGTCTTTCTTTGTACGTGGCACCCCAATCGCAAAGTTCACGATGGGACCCATGTCTCTGCAAGTGAGTAACAAAGTAAGGTAATGAATGTGGTCTAGGCTCCGTAAGATCATGCTCTGCATCTCCAGTGGAAGATCTAGCAGAAGGCTGCATAGCACTATCAGTTCAATGGACAGTAGCGCCGAATGGGGCAGTCTGCAGAGACTCACAATCTTTGTCCTCGGACCGGACGGCTGGCGAGCGTCTTCTTCTCCTTGTGATAATAGTGTCCAGCTTGTTGATGGGACATCGCGTCAACAGATAGATATCGTCTTGTTGCGTAATTTTATCGGAAGGCAGAGTAGTGTTGAGAAGTGAATCAATGCGAAAAGGACGTTGAATTTGATTTCAGGCGCCAGCTGACTCGTGGTCACGAGCTCGGACGAAACATCAATGAAACACGGGTTGACTGGGAGACTCGGCCTCTGTGTGTGTGCTTTATACAGCCATGCTATTATAAGATGGTCATGAAAGACCATGAGCAAGCAGCAACTGTCAGTGCCAAGAGTGGAACCAGACTAGCTCTAAGAGGTATGAGCACTTTGTTCATGTGCTTCATCTGCTGCTCCAGCATCCACTTCTGGAGTTCCGCCTGTTCATTCAGGTGCGGGAAAGGGTTATCTTCAGGAATGTTGTCTCTCAGACAGTCGCACATAGGTGCCCAACCACTCCCCAGCTTGTAATCGGGGAACCGATGAGGCTGATTTGCCATCATGTCCTGATATGAGCAATGTGTGCATGATACGTGGTCAACAGGTTCGCCTCGAACTCTGCTCGAGGACGAGGAACTGCATTGGTACCAGTTTGGACTGTAGTGCTGCGGTCATGGTAATCGAGCTTGCGAAGCCACACTTCAGAGTCTGAAGTCTTCGCACATCATTCGTGAAGAGCTCCTTATCCCACTTTGCATTGCGCATATCGATGCCAAGTCGACCTCGAAATCAGTAAGACTTTACCTGGTTACCTTCCTGTCTGGCCTCGGACTCTCCCTACGACCCATGTAAGCAGTATCCAACTGAATGAGCTGACACCAGCGGAGCAGGCTTTCAGGTCGCATTCGAGGCCAGTATGGCGTCTTTTCTTGCTATAGTAGTCAGGCATGAAGACTTTTCGCTCCGCATGACCCTGGACTTGAGCTTCACAATTCTCCATCCAGATGTTCTATCCACCGCCCATGATATGTTGCACCCTGCCCACCTTCCCATCCGCAAGCCGCACCTTGATTCCTCTAGGGTGATTTGCCGAATTCGTGAGCAACTGCGCAACAACACCATCCGTAAGCTTTCCGGTAGGCTGGTCCTCCTTGAGCACAACTTGCACCAGTGCGCCTGGTATTATGTTGTTCCGAAGTCTGCTCTGCGCAGGTGTATTTGACTGTGCTCGATTCTGCTGTCGGCTTTGGCTGGGTGCATTGGTTGCCGCACGAGGTCCTCGATGTTGTGTCTGCGCCGGAGGTTGTCGGCCGAAATCGTAGGGGTCGATTCGCTGGTGCTCTTCGGGTTTACTGTATATATCATGATCTAGGAGAATTTGCTGCTTCTGTTGCTTCTGACGGCGGGATGGCTGGGGTTTGTCGCTCGTGGTGGAAGCAGTAGGAGCAGAACGTGAGAAATCTGTAGGACGAGCTTCGGCTGACGCCGAAGGTGAAGTATCGGGTGCGAAGTGGGTGTCCTCAATGTGGCGTGTTAGTACAGATTCCACTTCGTTCGTGAAGGCACATATTGGACAATTCAGCGCCATCATGCGGATGTGATGTATTGGTTGCGATGCTCAGATGCTCACCTTGGACTGTTGTGGCAGAGAGCTCAACCTGATGAAACCCGGAGCAACATGTGAAACCGAGGATGCAACTGCTCTGTATATTGTTTTCATGGTTTTAAGATGTTACTACAAATGACTACAGAGGCCGAGCTTTCTGGCTGGTCGGGAAGTGGAAGCTGCAGTGGCGAGGAAAGTTCAGGTTGTATGTGCTTCATGACGCCAACGTCACTCGACACCGCCTCCAGACATATCTAGATCGAGGGACAATCATTTAATTGGTGATTCGGGACTTCTCATTGTTTGCGTGTTCCACCTCCGTACCTCTGCGTCGAGCATGGCACAGGTACCAGGAGATCGTGCACAGCACGAAGCTTTTATGCGTGAAGCAATTGCGATGGTGCACTTTTCCTCGTCACTTTCACAACACCCCTCGACTAACACTATCAGGGTGAGCTAGCGATTCGCAGCGATGAGACACCAGTCGGATGCGTCTTTGTCCATAATAACAGCATCATAGCCCGCGGCATGAACGACACAAACCGCTCACTCAATGGCACAAGACATGCCGAGTTTGTTGCGATTGAGCAAATCCTCGCTGCGCACCCAATGAGCATATTGCATGAGACTGTCCTCTATGTTACGGTCGAGCCATGTGTGATGTGTGCTTCGGCTTTGAGGCAGTATGGCATCAAGGCAGTCTACTATGGATGTGCGAATGACAAGTTTGGGGGAACGGGCGGAGTCATGAACATTCATTTTGAGTGAGTATTTGAGGAAGTCTTGATGATCGGATCCTGCTGATAATGAAGTCCTGCCCTTGATCCTCCATACCCGGTCTATGGTGGTATATACAGGGAAGAAGCTATAATGCTGTTGAGACGCTTTTACGTCCAGGAGAATACGAAAGGTAAGAAGTCTAAGCTCTGCGAACTAGTTTCGCTTCACTAACTGTCATGTAAGCTCCTGAACCGCACAGCAAAGGAACACGAGAGTTGAAGACTGAGATCCTGCCAGTTGAGGTGGATCAAATATTGCCTTGATGAGTATGCTGTCTTGTAAGATATTTTACATTCCCGCCTTTTGAGGTTGACCGATCAGAGGAAGCTGATGCCGACTCCCAAGCTCAACCCTTTCCTCGCATCTTCAGATTGCCTGATGACCAAAGGCAGCGAGAAATTCAGCTCGAAACGTGCTACTGGCAAGGCATATATCACACCAAGTCCGACCGCCATACTCGGAAGCTGGTTCCCAAGTTCCGCAATGGTGCTCTGCACACTCCGGAACACTTCGTCATTCTTCATGTATTCTGTTGTGTTCTTCAGCGCAAGTAGTCGCCCACCATTGACGAACGCCTGCAGTCTCAGCGGAGACTCCTTGCCAACACGTGGGAATGGGATGAGTAGACTGGCACCACCGGCAGCATACACATCTCCACCGATCGCGTCCTTGCCGTCGTGTGGTCCAAGACCACAATGCCTGAAGCCTCGAACGTCTGTGGGGCCACCAATGAAGAATCGGTCGTTGATGCGGGAGTGGTCAGCATAAGGTCTACCACCTAGCGTCAGCGGGCACAGAACACCTCCTCGAAGTGATGTAGTCAGAGAAATGCCAAGGTCCTGCTTGACGAATGGAATAGGTACGGGCATGCTCTGCTGTGTCTCAGCTTCGACCTTTGCGAAAGCCACGTCACTTCCAAGATGCGCGCCTGCGACTTCAGCCGCGGTCTTGATGAGGTAACCAGAGGTGGGAAGGAGTGGGTTATTTCTCTGGTCATTGATCCATGTGTATGTCATGCTAGACTTAAAGCTATCCCCAGCGTCGGCTCGGACTGCAGGTGACGCTTTTTCGGCGAGAGCAGTGATTTGACGCCATACTCCGTTGTAGCACAGCTCGTGCCTGTGTCCAGATACAGGACTCATGTACTTGAACTTTGTGAATCCGCCTCTCAAGAGCTCTTCATGACTCGCCCAGCTTTTATTCGTTGAGCTCTGCAGTCCACCGATCTCCCACCGCAGATCCGGGTCGCTCAAGACAGGTGTGTCGAAGTTGGCAGAATATGCTGATCGTGTTCGCGTGCCGAACGAGGCATTGGCATTGAGTGATTCTGCACCGCCGAACAGATTTCGGAGTAGGACGTTGAAGTAAACAGATCCATCATTACTACCAGCCCATGTACCACTTGATGCGACAACTCTTGACTTTTCTCGGACTGATAGGAAGACGTCGAGATCTGTAGGTGTGCTTGATGGGTTCGCAGGATCTGGGCGATCGATATAGGTGGCGATGGGTTGATGATAGATGTCGAATCTGCTGAGCTTGTCTACTCTCTGCGATATGGCGGCTATTGCTTCGCGGAGAGTGTAGAACTGGTTGTCTGTCTTGCTGACGATAGGATCAAAGAGTCGTTGGAGGAAGCCACGGCGTGTATTTGTCGCGCCCAGGACCTGTACTGCGGAGATTGTTATGGGGAGGGTCGAATTGCTTTCAACGAGCTCGGCGAGCCTCCTCTGGGACCGCTCATGCTGTTCTCGCATGAGTTGTTGATGTCTCATCTGCCATTGCTCTTCTGTTTGCGCAGGCGGCTGAGCAAAGACCTGTGCATGGTACTATTAGACTTGTGGCAGAAACGTTCACATACTGGAAGACTCACATTGCTCGGTGTTGGTGCAGCCATTGCAGCCTACGAGCAGCTTTGAACGTGGACTTATACCTGAATCTTTGGCGGGAAGCATCGAATGTCGTCCGGAACTTTCGTCATGACCTTCCCTTTTCGGTCAACAGCCTTCAGCTGTACCTCTAGGTATACAGATGACTCACTTTCACATAGCTACCAATTCTCCTGGGTACCAAGCTACTATAGTGATGCTACTCACAGGGCAGGCGAGGCGAGCTAGTCATTCAGTATGTAGCATTGTAATACTTATCTCGTTCTCTCCCTCCTCTGTTCCTGAGATGACTCCCATAAATCTACCATGTGCACGTGACTCGAGCCTCCTACCACCTCAGAGCTATTCGATCCGGATGAAACTTGTTCACTCGCTGATATCTCGCGTTTGGTCATGCTTAAGTACCTCTCGCATATAATTTCACCATATTTAAAACGTTTCCTGACTGATGTTGTGCGCTTCTCTTGACTTGGCCGCCTGAGCATGAGAACATGAAGCTATTTAACGGTAAGGGTCCTCCTTGGAATCGACTCTGGCTGGGGCTGGGCAAGTCTCGCTGTCCTATGTATCAGTACTGAATACGAAGTACCCTGAGATAATCAGTTTGGTCGTCCAGATTTTCTGTGGCAGCCTCCGTGCGTAAGGTATGCTTCACTGTGTGATAATAACCCGCTAAACGTTTTGTCCCCGCTGACTTCTGTGACATGTTAGAGTTGCGCGTAACCACTCCTCACCCCTCGACTTCCTCAATCAGACTCAGATGCAATCCAGCCACTTCTACCATTCTCTGAGTTACTCCAGCGTAGCATCACGCCAAGTCTATACCTATCCCAAAGATGTAATCAGAAAGTCGCCATTACAGCGATCGGCCATTTGTGATACTTCAGTAAGCGCTGGCTCTTTGCACGACTCTGTACTCTATCGAGTTGTGACCGCCTATTTGTTCTTGATTCGTGCGACACTGTAGATGTATTTAGATCCATCATTTCCTATTACTTTTCCACTACACTCTATCATCAAGAATGTTGTCTCAGGCACAGGGTCAAGCGCTCAGGTATCATCATGATCCAACTCGACCCAGCTATGCCTCTGGATGCCACCCGGCGATGCACCAGGCGAGTGGATATACCCAGCAAGGTATGTATTACACTTTTCCATACCCTGGCCAAGCGCCAGCAGGGTTGCATCATGCCATGGCTGCTGGCTCGGATCGTGAAAGGGACCTTGGTCGGCTTTTTGATCGCCAGATGGCAATAAACAACGCGTGTCCGCCAACTGGGCAGGCACTTTCAACTGCGATGCCATCGGTCAGCGCGTCCGCTGGCGCTGCTGCGAAGCAACGGAAAGAGCTGGACACGTTCAAGCGTCGGGCGCAGGAGCCAGAAATTCTTGACCACCACAAGTTCGAGAAGACCGTGAATATGAACAGCACTCGCGCCTTATTCGAAGACACACACAGTCCATATTTCTTTTCTACGCTGGAAGTTAACACCGATCCTGAACACCTGCTGCGGCTTATTTATCATCTTTCGCGAAACTTGCATCAAGTAGATCCTACCTCCGTGTATGGATACAGTCTACCACGCAGTGGTCGACAGGAATGGTTCGAATGGCCACCACATCGTCATGAGCTAGAGCCGCACGTCCGAGAAGAAGCCCGTGGTGAGAGCACGAACGAAGGATCGGGTCATGCTCGCAGGCGCGAACGACGAGAAAGAGCTCGCGATTCTCATATGACGTCTTCGGTTCCAGCCAGCACCAGACGTGACGCAATCTCAGGACCATCACCAAGAGCAGACTCTCCACGCCAGCGCACAGTCGTTCCTTGTCGAGACAACTCATCCAGAACAAACTCTCTACACGCACCCTTAACTCACAGCCAAGAACTCGAAGAACTTCGCGAGCGCTTCATCATTCAGCAAGTTGAGCTTGAGGCATTGAAGCAGAAAGCAACCAAGACCTGCATCATCTGCTACGAGGCAGACATCGACTGCGTCTTCCTCGAATGCTTGCACATGTACTGCTGTACCGGGTGTGCGAAGGAGTGCGTGCAGGATGGCAGAATTGTTTGTTCGATTTGCAGGAAGACGGCATCGGCTCCCGGATATGTTAAGGTGTTTATGTCTTGAGGAGGATGGGAGGCAAGGTCATGGGCTGTGCAGGACTATCAAGACGTATACAATATGTGCTTGTGGGTTGGGCAGATTCGGCAGAAGATCCGTGTAAGTGTAGCGAAAGTAGGGCCTCAGAGCGAAGGATGAGTGTGATAGAACCCTGGAGCTTGAATCAAAAAAGAGGATAATGTATGGCAAAGTGTTGGTGCAAGCTGTCTGGTGAAAGGATATATACCTCATAAACAAGCACAATTTTCAAGCCAATCAGCACTGTGTACGTTCATCATACCAATGCGACTTTGCTCTCAACTAATGACTCTCAGGGCGCAGCGGAAGCGGTCAGGACTATCCGGATCCAGGATCTCTTACACATCTAACAACATTACAGCGGTATGTTTCAGAATCCTCAACCACAACAACATCATCTAATACATCTCGTTAGCCGGGCTCATAACCCGGAGGACCTTGGATCGAAACCAAGCAGTGCTATGCAATTTCTTTTTGCCAATTTTATTGTTGTGGAACGCATGAGGAAGGAAGAATGCATGAAGTGAAGTGAGTAAAGATGAGTCATGTTTTTGGGTGTGGAGTCGTTGGAGACTGTGGAGTCGAAAAACTGCCCCTCGCTCGCGACTAGCATCACGGACTGCAGAATCTTTTGTTTTGTTTCTCGTAAGATCTTTCAAAGAGGGAGGCGAGTGCAGCAAGACCTGGCGAGTGCCGTAATGAGAGGTGAAGGAAGATGTAATCACAAAAGCCTGGTGGACAGGTACCAAGACCAGTCTGTACCATTACTGTCCACAATGCCAACGACGCTCCCCTTGCTCTACTCAAAATATATCGTCACAACCACTCCAATCGCCCTCTCCCCTCTTCCTCCAATACTCAACCTCACCCTTCTCAGCACCTCCAGCTCGTTTGACCCTCCAATACTCTTCTCCCGTGATCGCATCAGTGCTCTTCTCGAACCACCTCGGCTTCCACTCCTCCCCATTTCTCTCCCTCTCCCGCCTCGCCGCTCTTTGCTTCTCTTCGAGCCTTTCCTTCTCTGTCGCAGCACGATCATATTCGCCGCACTCCATCGATCTCTGGTCCGGCCGTAATCTCGTGTCGGTTGGCGGCAGCATCGGTTGCAGCTTAGGTTGCAGAGCATTCAATGTCACGCCGAATGACGTCAGGTTGAAAGGGATGCCCGTAGGACGTGCATGTGCTTCCCACACTAAGAACGCCTTCTCCGGATTCGCGTCCTTTGCCTGCTTGCCACTCGCCTCCAACTCATCCACATATCCTGGGGTGTGCCGTGCGTACAGTCGACTATCACTTTTACCCCCAATTGACCAGCACGTCTTGCCGTCAGCACCACTGACGACTTTACCGGAAACGCCGTATGCGGAGCTGGCTTTCCAGCCACGCTGCTTGAAGTCGAGGACGCAGACGTCTTTGGTGGTGTGGTTTGTGATTTCCATGAGGCCGTAGTTGTCGACGGAGGGCGAGCCGGTGATTATGCCGATGACGGAGGACGTGATCTTTTTCCAGGTGTAGAGTTCTTCGGGGCCGCCGTTGGTGGGACGGAGGCGAAGGAACCAGGTCCCGAGGGGGTTGATGTCGAAGGATTTGCCGTAGAATTTGGAGCGGACTGCTGATTCACCCTTAATGGTTGATCGTGTTAGTATTGTTTGCATCGTCGCGATGTTGAGGGCTTAGATAGGGCACTCACGTAGTAGTCCCAGGATACTGCATTCGCCCATGCAGCGCCAATAGGTGGGTGATGGCTGACTTGCTCGATGAAGAATCGATAGCCTTTGTCAGGTCTTGCATACTCATATGTCTCACCAAGCAGAGGATTGAAAGGCTTCGCCACACGACCAATGGTTGATGCATACTCACTCGCGGCAAAAGCAGCAACGTAGACCATTCGTTCGGCAGAGTTTGCTCGACTGACTGCAGTATCCAGCAGCTCCGCGTATTGCATATCTTCGCAAACGCGCTGGAGCAGTGACTAATAAGGAAAGGTCAGTATTGTTAGTGGGGAAGAGGACAAGTGCAACTTACAGTGGGTTCGTTGAAGGAGACAGGGAGTGTCATCTTGCTCATATCCTTACCAATCATGCCTTTGAGAATACCCCACAAGGACACCTTTGGCCTGTCGTCTGCAGCAAGCTTGAGCTTCGTCCTGACAGGGTCTTCGTAGCCTTTGAACGATGTGGACATGTCGTCAGGCCTCTGTAGACTGCTAACAGCCTTGCTTCGCACTTCTGGTGCTTGAATAGGCTGTTCTGCTGCAAGTGGTGGAGCTTGTGCGACTGGGACTGTGGCACTGGTTACCTGCTGCTCAGGCAATTCATCATAAACCTCAACATCTCCAGCAGTCACAGCATCAAAGAACTCCTCGTCGTCCTCATCGTCTGACTCCGAGCCAGCAATCTCATTCATCTCTGCAAAAGTGGACTTGCGTCGAATGGACGTAGTCCGAGCTCGTTGTGTGGTAGGAAACCGTGGAGCTGCCTGTAGTTCAGGACCTGGCGATAGCACGCTCTCGTCAGGGATTGAGCTGGACTGGTTCTCCAGCGCATCTCGCAATGCCCGCTTAGTCCGCCGTCGCTTGTCCTCGGATTCCCCGAATCGTGACTCGAGCTCTTCCTGCTCGTGCACCACTTTCTGCATGTTGTTCTCCCATATTCTCCGTACGTTGACTTCTTGCTCGAGTCGAGAGTGCCAGTACGATTCCCGATCTCTTGCAATACGGCCAAGATCACTGATGAGTCCTTTGAGGTTGAGAACCGAGGACTCATATGACGATAAGGCTTGCGAGACTGTAGGATCGGACAAGGTTATCGAAGGATTCCTGTTCTTCTCTGCCTGCATCGCAGACGACATCTGTGTGAGTAGATCCAGCTGCAACCGTGCAGAGTGTGCAGCAATCATGAACGCATCCTTCGTTACAGGTGTCCCATCTATACTACTTGCATCGTCACCATAGGCATCGTCCTCATCAGGATCCCCTCCGATTGCTGTTGTTCCTGCTGAGAAGTGGGCATCGTCATCACCAATAGCATTTCCCATATTTCTACCACGATCTAATGACTCCATAGAAGCCCGTGGATTGTCCATGCTAGCTCTGGTGTTGTATGATCGATCGAAGCTGGCTTTAGTTGGTGATCTCGATCCTTTCCTTTCTGCCTGGTTGACTTGCGCTTGTCTTAGAAGATCCGCTTGGTGATTCTGTGCTCGTGTGGCTGCTTTCGCATCATCTTTGGCATGCTGTATTGCGTTCGTCAGGGCCCAGAACCATCGTTTGGCCTCAACTTCATGATTTGCCTTCAAATGATACTTGACCGAGGACTTGCCGATAATCTCGAAGCGTGCGTTATCAGTCCCGTCCATGTGAAGTGACGCGATCTTCATATTCACGGCACCACGACATGCTGAGCCAGCATCATCTGCGGTCAGGATTAGTATATGCTGCATTCTGGGCTCTGACACATCTCACCTTGGTGTTTGTAGTAGCTCAAGACGCCGTCCTCAAGCACAAACCATCGCAGTTTGTATCCGGTAGTATAGTTGACCCACTTCTTCAAGTAGCCTTTCATCTCTCGTCCTTCCTTTCCACCTAATGCATTCTCACCGGTTAGAGCTCGGACTTGCTGACCAGCATTGGCACCCAGAATCGTCCTTTCTTGAATACCGCGCTGGGCTGCCGTGGCGGCTGGTGATTTCTTCAGCAGCGCTCTTGTAGTTTTGTCTTCTGTAACGTCCTGCGGTAATTTGCCTGTTACATGATCAGTAGACTAACCAATGCCATGAGAATCGCGCTCACCTTTACGGTCTCTTCTGAACGGATCTGCGCCGTTCATCAGCAACAGCTCGATAAGCTTGTGATCTCTATATGATGCCGCTTGGTGCAGTAACGTCCCCCCATTCGCTGTGATTGCTGGGTCGGTAGCCATCTCCCCACTATTGATGTCTACTGCACTCTTAAAGTGATCGTCCGAGCACAGATTCTCCAGCTGCCCATAGTTCTTGCTTTGTACTAGGCGATGGCATTTTTTCACTTGCTGATCAATATACAGCGATCGAGCCATTTGAAGCTGCTCAAATACTTCCGGTGCCTTGGCCATGTCCAGTGCGGACTTTCCTTGGTAGTTCGTAAGACTGTCGTCTACACCTCTCTGCTGTAGGAGTAGCTTCACGACCAAAGGACGATTCATAACTGCTGCAATAATCAAAGGCGTGTTACCGTCCTTCAACTCTCGTGTGTTGAGGTCCTTCGGTGCGCTTGAGAGTATTTGCTCGATGACTGTCTGATCAGCACATTGTATGGCAAGGTGGAGGATCGTAGTCCCCTGCAGACCTGCGTCTTGACCTGAGGACGCTTCATTCACAATCTTCTGGACAGCTGCAGGATCTCCTCCTCTTAGAACTTCATACACTCGGAAGACCTTTACAGACGACTCCACTGAGCTAGACTGTGGTCCGATGACTCCAGTGCTGACAGGTGTTGTTCCCTGTACCAACGGAGTAGGTACATTGGATGTCGTACTGTCCCTGCTTGGCTCCGTCGATAGACGTGGCATACTACTGTCCATCCCTCTACTGTTCTCCATCGAGGCTCTTGGCATGGTCACGTCTCTGTTTCTTTCTGTTGATAGGCGTGCACCACTGGACGGCTGTGGTATCCCGAGATCGTTGTTGATGGGCTCGCCTTTGCTCGTCACTCGAGACAGTAACGACTTTACTGCTGCAGTTTTGGATGTTTTCCTACAGACGCGCAATATTAGCTTGAGTATGATGAAGTCGAGCAATGTTTGCTGCTACTACACAGCTGCAACTCGGAAGCTCAAGAGGCTAGACTTACGCTCCTTGCGACTCGTTCTCCATGACAGTGCTCAATGAAAGCGCAATGTATGTTGTATACTCTGAAACAGGTCGTCATGCGGGGTATGGTTAGAGTAGCTTGGCGCGAACCACATGCTAATACTGATGATCTACATGCAGAGTTCTAGGCTCAGCCCTTGTTTTGTTTCATCAATTCGCAACCTTGTCGACACCTCCTGACCTCGACCGCATCTTACCTTTGTCAAATCCACGATGCAGCACCGCATGGTATTATACGAGTCGACCTCTCTGACATAGAAATTACTGATATGTTATTACAGCTATCAAAAGAGGACGAAGCTGCTACGGGCAGCGAAGAGAAGGAAGTCACTCGCGAAGACCAGGACAAGATAAACAAGTATGATCAAGCTTGCAGAAGAGTAAGGCAAGATTATGTGCTCATTATTGCGCCAGATTCAGCCGGCTGCATCGTCGCGAGACTGTTCTGGAGGAAGAACTAAAGGGCAAGCAGGTGCGCACTGTCGTAGAGGTATTACGAACATTGGACTAATACATCATTCAGAAAGATAAAGAAGACCTTGAGGAGATATCCAATGAGCTCGAGCTTGCTGACGAGGAAGAGAAAGTGCCGTATGTATCAGATCAAGATCACTGGCGAGCCGTCCATTCCTGATTAGTCCCCTATAGATACAAGATAGGCGACTCTTTCGTCTCTTTACCAGTCTCAGAAATACAGGAGCTTCTGTCATTGTCGACGATTGAGATCGATGAAGAGGTCACGAGAGTTGAGGAACGTCTGAGTGGAGTTAGGGAAGAAATGGAAGAGTTGAAGGTTGCATTATATGCGAGGTTTGGCCGCAGCATCAACCTGGAGACATAGTGAACGGTGTCCTGATGAGAGCATGGCATCCTTGCGCGCGAAGATGAGACTCCGCATTGGAATGCTCGACACAATCATTGAGGTCGAGTAGCTGTCTCGAAAACAGACATGGCACTCAACATCTGGAACTCGACATGGGGTCATCTCGCACACACTGAGGAAGCCTGTCTGGCGACTTTCCTCGCGTCTTCCTCACACGTCGACAAAGTTCAAACTCGGCCGGCAATTCGGCCCGGAGGCTCGAAACCGAGCTGCCTACCCAGGCGTGCTAGGTTGATTTAAGCTGCCAACGGTCGCCCCACATGCCGACTCTACACTTGCGTCAATCTATGAGACTTCTCTTCTTCTTGCTGTGGCCGCCTGCTTCTCATCCTTGAGCGGACTGGTCTAACAGCGTGTTTACAATGGCATCAAAGGCACCGGACACGACAGAAGACAGACTCACGCCGGCATCATCAGGTACAAGGGCATGGAGCAAATGAGTTGCATATCTTGAACTAAGACATGCTCACAGATACCCGCGTGGCCCTCTCCCAACGACTCTCTCCAGACAATGATGTACCTATGCAGGTGGGGGTGGAATATGAAGATAATCAGAACGACACACGGAGCATGACATCGTTGGAGCTAGCTCAGACAAAGAACCTAGTACAATTTCAACCTGGTGACTCCGATAATCCTCACAATTGGAGCCACAAGTATCGAGCCTTCGTTGCCTTCATAGGAATTCTCACCGTGCTCAACTCTGTCCTCGGGTCTAGCTTGCCATCGGGTTATGCGACGGTTCTTGGGGAACATTTTCATGTTGATGCACAATCGAAGAGTGGACAATTGAAACTAGTGCTTCCCATATCGGTTTGGCTCTTGTCAGTGAATGTCCTGGATTCCATAGCCCTCGGCTGACGATTCTCAGGGGTTACGTTATAGGGCCTTTATTGTTTGGTCCACTGTCAGAAAGATATGGTCGCCAGATAGTCATGTTCGCGACTTTTATTGGGTTCACCATCTTCAACATTGCTATTAACTTCAGTCCGAACTTCGCCAGCTATGTGATCTTCCGATTGTTGATGGGCATTGCCGGCAGCAGTCCGATCAGTGTGGGCGGAGGGGTAGTGGCTGACCTGTACCCTAATGCTGTACACAGGGGCCGGTAGGTGGTGTCGTTCTTGGTGGAGGTCTCTTGGCTGACTCTGAACCAGTGGTCTTGCCTTGTTTATGGTAGCCACAGGGTACGGCGCTATCATTGCACCCTTTGCAACTGGTTACTTGAGCTTGTATAGCTGGCGATGGCCGACATTATTTCAGCTGATCTTCACTTTGGTCTCATGGATTCCATTGGTATTCCTGCCCGAGACTTACGCACCAGTCATCCTAGTACGCCGTGCAAAGAAACTTCGGAAGCAATACCCTGGCTCAAACGCAATGGCGCCACTCGAGCAAGAAACAGCAAACTTCCACGAGATCGTGGTTGTAGTGCTAGCTAGACCGCTACGAATGCTATTCACTGAATGGATCGTGATGTTTTCTTGTTTGTACCTAGCATTCATCTATGCTATCTACTACATGTTCTTTCAGGCTTTCCCTATTATCTTTACTGGTATCTATGGATTTTCTGCTGGAGAAGAGGGCCTCACATTCAACGGGATTGGTATCGGGAACCTCATCACTTTAATCTTTTGGCTAGGCTTTGACAAATACTATCATAATGCTGTCGAAAAAGGTGCCTCGTGGACCAAGAAGGAAGAGTACCGCAGACTTCCTTTAGCTTGCTTTGGTGCCCCGATGCTAAGTCTCGGCATGTTCTGGATTGGCTGGACTGCGCGAGCGAACATTCATTGGATCGTGCCAACCCTTGGTACCATTCCATTCGGGTTCGGCGTGAGTGAACCTTTCTCGAAGGGGACTGTACAGCTCCAAAACTGACATCCACAGTTCCTCCTCCTTTTCATGAGCTTGACGAATTACATCGTCGACGCCTATCAAGTCTTCGCAGCTTCTGCCCTCGCCGCCTCGTCCTGTTCCCGCTCGCTCTTCGGTGCCATCCTGCCCTTCGCAGCCGCATCCATGTTTGACAAGTTAGGCGTTGCATGGGCGTGCTCGCTACTTGGCTTTGTCAGCCTCGTTCTTGGGCTTGTTCCATTTGCTTTTCTGAGGTTTGGTGATAAGATTAGGGCGAATAGCAAGTTCTGTCAGCAATTAGCAGCGGAAAAACAGAGGATTGATGAAGAAGAGCGGGCGAGGGGAAGAAGAAAGGAGACGAGAGAGAGGAGAGCGGCGAGGGCGTCGAGAGTGGGTGTAGATGAGGAGAAGATGGAGGAGGTTGATAGGTAATGTGGCGTCGATGTCCCGATAATTTATGATGGCACGGCAAAGGATAACGAATTATGATTCAGCACGGTCAGGTACACATTCGGAGGGCATGGAATGGAGGTTGCAGGTAGTCTTTCATACAGCTATTCATACATCATAATAGACATTACACACGACCACACTCTCCTACAGCGCACGACCAATAGTAGTATGACCTCTACCATCATCCAACCGATCCAGCCTCCGCCGTGTCTGCTCCTCCCATTCTCGATCCCGCGCTTGCGCCAGCGTCTCATCTTCACGCTCTTTCACATCTTCCACCTCCCCAACCCTCGTAGCATCGCTCGCATATCCATCGTCCGATCTCCGCACCTCCGCCACATCCTCGTCCGTCCGATATGCCGGATGACTAGTCTCTGTAACTACACTCTGTGCTTCCTCGTCCATCAAGCTTGGCTTCCGATCGTTTGCAAACGGGGTGTCTGGTGAATTGAGGTGGTCTTGCGCCGCTGCTAGCTTTTCGTCGTGGGCTTGGGAGGAGGAGGCGAGGGTGAGCTTCTTGTTTTTGCGATGGGTGCGGACGCGGTCGGTTAGGTAGAGGGCGCCGCCGATGAGGAGGGAGCCCATTTTGATTGGTGATGATGGTGGTACTGCTGAAGGTGGTGGGGGGGTATGTATTTGGCAATTGGTGAGAGACTGAGTAATACGGACTGAAGTTCTGTATCTATGGTTAGAGAGCTTCTCTGTCGGGAGTTCTCTGTCGGGAGAAGTGTATTGTTTATGCAGGTTATATCAGAAGATGGCCGAAGCGTGGAGCGTGGCAAGAATGATGACGTTGGCCTCCGCATTTCCGGATCTCAGCCTCAAAGCTTGTTTTCCCCGAAAGGAAAGAGCTCCGAGATTCGTTCTTGGCACTGGAAATGTACGTGCCATTCCGTTGTTACTCGCGTTGAGGCGATAGCTCACAGCATACTTCTTGGTACTTCTCGTATACACAATGACGGACGCAGTGGACGTCGTGTACTGACATTTAGCTTCCCTCGCTCAAGTGCATGAAAGATGCCATCTCAAGGACGTTAACGAGGCCGTCCAGTTCCACTCGATAGTCCCACAGTGTATCACGCAACGATACCAGGCTCACTCGGAGATCGCATCGCCGGTGCCTAGCCATTAGGTCCACAACATTCGGTAAGTATACGATGGTGGCAGAGACCAAGATGCTTGGAGGATCATTCGAGGCTACCTCCAGGCTCTTGCTGAATGAACCACGGACCGACCTTCTCCTTGCCCTCCTGGCCATCCATGTATCATAGCAATAAGTCTACCGAAGCACAGCCTCGGTGAATAGTTTCTGGCGGTTTCCTGATCCTGGTAGGATGCCAGCTTTGCGCCGACGCCGGACGTGCGGACGCACAGCGGCAGAGATATGTGTGTGGCAGCGAAGCAGGTGAAGGTGTTCAGAGGTGACTGTGAAGGGTATCAACTCTGCTCGCCGTGTTCGAACTCGGCACTGAACCGAGACGGCGTGCTGAGTGCGAAGGGTGACGACGCAGGAGCCAAAGGTATTGCAGTGCTCGAGCGCTCTGATCTGAGTATGCCATGATGTGTTTTCTCGCCGTACAAGCGAATCCCTGAGCATAAAGTATCATGGCGCCCTTCTGGGCTATTTGATCATTCCTGACATTCTCTGCGTAGCCAATGCGGCACTTCACAACGATGGGATGCCTCGTGCTGCGCTGTGACCTGGTTCTGGTTTCTGTGCGAGTGTGTATTCTCAAACCTTCTAGTGTATGGTTCTTCTTGCGATCGAAGCACTCTCTTCAGCAATCATCGCATGACTGGTGGTCTTGCCTCTTTGTTCCACTTCACTCTTGAGCACAGCCAGTCCACAGCTTCCTTGACACCAGTGCCTGTCAGAGCTGATATGGGTAACACCCTGCTGTCTCGCACACTGCCGCTCTTCTCTCCCTCCATGATCTTCCTGACGAAGCCTTCCTTTATCCTCACAACTTCCACGCAATCCTCACGATCCTGCTTGTTGGCCAGTATCAGCAACGGCACACCCTCTGCTTCTGTATGTGCCAATACATCCTCCAACACCATGCGGCATTCGTTCAGTCTCCCATTCGCTTCTTCATCTTGTAGTGCTGAGACCATGGTCGAGAACGATCTTGTAACGCGCGGCTTCGCAGATGGTGACTGTGGATGACTGCTTGAGTCTTGATCTTCTGTTACTGGAGGATGCGGAAGTTTCGTGAGATCGGCATCTCCAATGTCCGTGCTATCAATCACGAAGACAATAGCATGACACGACTGGTAATAACTCTGCCAGAGCTTTCGCAGGCTATGCTGACCGCCGACATCCCAAATTCGTAGGTATAGATCCGGTAAGGTGACTACTGATACGTTCTGACCTACTGTCGGCACCGTGCGGCCAGGGTTTGACGTAACAGCCTCGATTTCTGTGCTGAAGATTGCTTTGATCTGGTTGAACGTGGTTGTCTTTCCTGCACCATCGAGGCCAAGAACGAGGATCGAGTATTCCGGCAGGGAAGTCAGGCGAAGGTAGAGGCTGTAGAGGAGATGGTACGCCATGTATTTTTAGTCGCGTATCGGACGGTGCGTCCTGTGCTCAATACTCTTCTTGATTAGAGGTATCGATATCAAGGTTTAAAAGAGTATGATCTAGGGTGCTACAGACGCTTATGGCGCTGGGAGGTACATATGTTCGTACTGGGACTTTCAAACATGTTTAGAAGAAGGTATTGTTAGAGGTACGTTTCATGATTACAAAGCCACCGAGCAATACCCGGCGAAAAGGCCCCATCCTCTCTCTTTACCTCTCTTCCGTTCTGTTACTTCCTCGATTAGTCCCTTAAGCCTTTTTTTCCAGTCATTCTCCCGTTCTAAACAGTCAACATCAGTCCTAGTGTGAACACACTGTACAGTGATCGACCAGGACTGCACGGGGGAGTGCCACGGAGAATCTGCTCGGCCTTATAGTCTGTTTTATACAAGCATGATAGACTACATCTAAACACAAGATGACAGATCAGCCACGGCACTCCCGCAGAGTCTCCAGACTTCGTCTATTGGTTCACATGTATAAGAATCAGCACCTGGGCAGTACTTTGCACACCTGCACTCTGTGAAGGTGGAGGAGCACGCCCTATAAGGAATATAAGGAATCCCGCCACGAGCTTGTCCTAAGTAATGCTCCGAATTGTTGTTTGAAACCCTTTGCCGCCCCTATCACCTGCAGACAACAATGAGGACTGGAAAGTACACTGTCTGTGTAGGATATTCCGCATGGAGGGCGGGGTCCTCTAGATAGAAGTGAAACATGTTATAAAGTATAAAGTGCCATATAACTTGCCATTGGCCCTTGCGACGTCCGAAGAAAGTAGAAAGTGCACCAAAGTTCATGAGGACGCGACCAGCACGGATCATCCCCACGCTGACTAGCGTCAACTTTCGTCTGGATCCGGCAGACAAGAGGACTTCTCTCCAAGAAGAGCCAACAACACTAACAGTCGTGCAGCCTCGATCCTTTACCTCCATCTGGTAACCAACCTACCTGATCCCGCTGCCACTGTACGATCACAACACCATTGTTTCTGCATTCTGCCGTATCCTCGTCGGTGGCCAGAGCGAAAAGGGGCTTCAGTCGAGTGTTGTTGAGACCCTTTCTCCTTGTCGATCGTGTCCGCGTCTGTACTGATATAGGTTTGACCGACTACTGATTTGACCTTTGTATTTGGGCACTCGACACGTCTGGCGCTGTCGGTGTCAACTCTTCTGGTCGATCATTGTCTACCGCTGCCTCGACAAGTTCAAAATGAGCGTTCGAGCAAGATAGGCCACCTCGATAGTCCAGCACCTCATTCCAGCAAAAGCGTGAGTCTCAGCATGGTATTCCAGGTTATGGACGCTCAGACTGACATGTTGGATGTAGTACTTCGCCTCGAACTCCACTCGCAATACCACAACCACCACCTCCACCACATGGCAACTCAGGTCTTGTCAGCACCAGTCATAACGCAATCAGATTCAGCTGCCCTGCTGCAAAAAGGGCAAGTCGACTACAACTTCTCGGACATCATGTCGAACCAAGGCCAGAAACAGAGTCGCATCCTGGATATGCCTCGTAGCCACTTCAATGCTGCTGCAACTTCAAGTTTCAGGGGAACCCCTGCTGCACCAGTTGCAACATATGCATTCAAGACCACACCTCAACTGAGAACAGACACTCGATCTGTGTCGAGCCCGACAACATCCTCGTCTGCATCCACGGGTCAACCATCGACGAATGGCTCCTCAAGAAGTCGATACCCTGCGAATCCATCAGTTTCCACAGTCTCTTCGACCTCGTCCGACCCTTCGAGCATCAGTCAGCACCATCTCTTCAACAAGGAAGACGCACTCCTCTTCACCAACTTCAGTGTACCGCCTTTCGGTGCTGATCCGCATGCACATGATATCGGCGACATCCAGATCGCTGATCCAGATAAATACTCACAATCTAGCCCATCACCAGCCAAACCCGCTCCAGATCGGTATCATAGGACTCTAAGCAGAACAGGATCAGATGGACCGACGATCAGACCTCAACAATCAGAAGATAGTATCCGAACAGTAGGCACTGCTGCAACAGGGCATATCTACCAGAAACCTCAGATGGTGTCAACCAACCAGCAGAAATTCAGTAGTAGCGAGATAGCTTCTGCAAACACAGCACAGCCTGAACCACCATATGTAAACAGCGACAGATCTTCACCTACAAGCGAGTTACCAAAACGATATAGACGTCGAAACGAAGGTAATGTTTCGGAAGCAGCGGTATCTAAACCAAACGGATCCAGCACCATCGCACCTTCCACCCCAATCACACCAGCCACACAAACCTCGGTAAGCAAGACAAGCTCCCAACGACAAACCTAACAATAACATCACTTTTGGAAGGATTTTACTAATGCTATTGTATATACAGCAAACATCGCAGGATGCACGACCATCATCCCCTTCCGGCTACCGACCACCATCATCTGGCAGTGCAGCACGATCACTGTCAAATGCGGACACTCTTCGCCGTGTGAACAATCCTTCTCCACTTTCACGCCCTGTTACATCACAAGTCGAAAACCGACCATTCTCTGCAGCAAGCTCAACAGTCACACAAAGTCCAGCAACTGCAGCTATGGCAGCGCTCCAAGAGAAAGATACAAAGTCAGTGAAGTCGCGCTTGCGCAGGGCTTTCTCATTTGGAAGTTCTGCGGAGCTACGACGCGCTGGTACAGAGACACAGGAGTCAGCGGCAGAACGTGCACGAGCACGTCAGCAACAATTCAGCAGCGATCTGGATGATGAGCAAGCTGCAATCGCACGCAAGCAAGAGAAGGCTGGCCTTGGACAGCAGATCTATGGTCAACAAACGAGCAGATTCACAGGCTCTACCGATAACCTCTCCATTTCGTCGACAGCATCATCTGCTTCCATTATGCTGCGGAAGATGGGTCAAGGAGTGAAGAAAGGCGGCAGATCCTTTAAGGGTCTCTTCCGACCAAAGTCGGTTATTGGTGTGCCATCCGCAGATTTTGGTGCTAGTATTGGACAAGTGTCCATGGTGAACGTCGAAGCAGAAAGAGAACGAATCAATGTCAATGCCAATCCTCATGATCAGCCTGCTGGAGGCACTGGCTTTCCACACTTGGAGCGTAACTCGGTCGAAGCCCTGGGAAGGACTGCCGCTCCTTCAATCAGGGCTGACACACCCTCAGCCGTTGTCAGTCCTGGTAGCGATGTTCAGCAAAGCGACGAACTTGGGAACTTCAGGTCTGCAAGCGCCCCGCCACTGAAGAAGGGCATATTAAAACGTGAGTAGACGTGCTGAAAGTGACCGACCTTTCAACTAATCTTACCAGGTTCATACACTACTTCGCCGATGGGTTCTCCGGCCTTCATACCTGGTGACGCCGCTATGTACAGCAAGCCATCAGTCCTGACAGGTAGTTATGGTCGGTCAGCGTCGCCTGCTCCAAGCACGGGAAGTGCTACCTCGAGTCGCCATCGTCGGACAGACGCACCAACTGCTGATCATGGTGACTACTTCGACGGTCCACCACGGCTCGGAAAGAACGGATCCTATCGCAGTCTGCCTGGAACCCCACGTGAAGCACTCAGGCGAAACATCAGTTTCAGTCCTCGCATTCAATTCCATGACGTGTGGAGTGCCTCTGATTATGATAGACGGGGTGACGTCGCAACCTGTAATCGATTGACTCCAATGCTCGCGCAACAGATCAAGGAAGAACTTAACACCTTTAAGATGGTATGTCAACGCCTACGGGTCCAAAGGTATCCTATGCTGACTCGTAACAGGAAATGGAAGTTCATGAGCAGTCCAAGGTGCACACACACTTCTTCTAATGTCCTAATATTGCATGATCTGGCTGTATGGCGTCAATACTATCAGGGTTATGGGAGCATCAGGGGCGGCATTTACTAAGGAAAAGGATCCCAATGGGCTCAAGCTTCTTACCCTTTTGAAAACGAAACAAACAATCCATTGGACATGGGATGCTTGGTCTATGTTGGAGATGCCAAGGCGGGAACGGTCACTGATGATTGCATGCGCAGACAGTATAGCAGCATTTTACACCTTACGTGTCTCGTTTTGCCTTTGCTCTTCGCGTGAGGTACACAGCGTTCAATGAAGCTGGAAATAGTAGTATCAACCTCGTTGTGATTTGTGCAGGAAGATCTCGTCAACAGATCTGCACGGCGTGAACTCCGCGCTGTGAGGTCGTTCCTCATCGCAATATCCAGTTGACGTTCCCCTTTGTCAATCTGCTGGAGTGTCCTAGGTGAGCAACACGAGCTGACGAGAGCTTCATGGCATCCCATTAATCAAAGATGCAAGAAGCACCACCAAAGTTTGCAAGCTTTCGTGCCAAAACAGTTGTCCCGGCATCTGCCCCGAGCAGAATAGCATCTCCCGATTGCAACAAGAACGTGCCAGAAAGGGAGCAAGACAAGCCCGGACGCAGACATACTTCACATCGTTATCATATTTCCAAACGACAGCGCCATGAAGACCACTCGATCATCGAAACTGAGCGCAAGGAGCAACACCTGAAACAAGCAGATGATGTGTCGCCAATACCATCATCAGAAACATACGGAGGACCCACTGACCTGTTCATTGTTGATCGTCGAGGCGATGTTGGAAACGTGAAGTATGGGTACAATGAGAGATACAAGATTCCAGACTACAGGGAACCATCGCTGCGCAAGCTGCTTGGTGACGATGGACGGTTCAGTGAGTCAAGGGCTCATAAGGGGAGCCCCTTAGTTCTACTGAGTAGAGAGGACAGGCGCAGACTCAAAGAAGAGGTGGCAACATACGTGACCTCCGACAACTTCCAGCGGTGGGTGCAAACAGACTTGGACTCTATTGTGCTCAATCCAGGAAATAAGAGGAAACGGAATCCGGACAGAAGTGCGCTCGCATCGAAAGATGACGCTCGAGATAGAGTAAGAGACAACGGAGAGCGCGATGGTGGAAGCGCAACTTCAGACGACACTTCAGAAGCTTCAGAGAGTGATGATCAAGCTATCAAGATCACAATTGATGACAAGGCAGCGCTGAAAGCAGAAAAGGTTCGCCTGTCAACGCTTGTCAAGGAGCAACCACACAATGTCACCGCGTGGCTCGAGTATGTTGACTTCCAGGAAAGATGGACTTATCAAGGTCAAGAGGTGGAGGGTTTAACACTTCCGCGAGAAGAACAGCAAAGTCTGGCTGATGTTAAGCTACCGATCTACAAGAAAGCCTTGGCCGTTGTGCCAGTATCGCACCCGGACAGAGAAATGCTCTTGCTGGGGATGATGAGGGACAGCGAGCTTGTACTAGAGGACGAGAAGCTCATGGCAAAGTGGCAGTCCGTCGTGGCTGAAAACGCGACATATTTGAAGCTTGGACAGAAGTTTCTGAATTACGTGCAGTCAAATTTGACTGGATTCGACTTCAATGCCTCTTGTGAACGAAATGCGGAATTCATGGACCAATTGAGCAAATCAAAACAGAGTAGGTCATTCCGTGTCTACACGATATTGCGGCTCACTGTCTTCATGTCTGAAGCCGGATATCACGAACGAGCCTTTGCACTATGGCAAGCAGTATTTGAGCTCGGCGTCTTCACCACTGATGCTCGGTCCACAAGCTGGGCTGGAGTGCTAGCAGCTTTCGAGACATTCTGGGAAGCAGAGCGGCCAAGGATTGGGGAGCTTCACGCCCACGGCTGGCAAGATCCACAGACATCAATGGAACCTCCGATAGGACATGGCCGCATTTCCAAGAGTGCGGCTCATTCCAACGACAAGGCAAACCCATGGCTTCAGCACGAATTGAAAAAATCCCAGCAAATGAAGCTGCCAGGGCGTCTTGCCGATGATTCGAGCGATTCTGATGATATGCATCACCTTGTTCTGTTTGAAGACATCAAGCCATTCCTGTTTGATATGCGATGCGAGGGATATCCCATTGACCTTGTGAATTCTTTCTTGTGTTTCATGCACCTTCCTTCCTTACCAGACGACGATACCAAACCATCACAGGAAGAGCTGAGCAAAGCTAACATAAGTTCTGATGATTATTGGATTGATGAGTTCCTCCGTAACGAGCTCCTTACGAACGACTTTGACTCTTTCTATTGCGACAAGTGGCGGAGACATCAGATTGATCATCACCAGATGACCCTTCATCAACTCTTCTCAAATGGCAACTCTTTCGGTACGACGCTTCCCAGGATGAATTCTGACGAGGAGGACGATCGCAAGGAACCGCCCCAAACAGAATTCATTCGGAATCTGATGCAAGCTCTCCTCAAAAGATTTCCGACGTGGTCAGCCCTCGCAGAGTACTATCTAGCGCTCGAGCGCCGTATAGATCCCGGTGTAACCAGAAAAATGGCGAAGATACTATCCAAAGCTCAACCATCCAGCTTACGATTGTACAATACATATGCGCTAGTGGAGGCGAAGTCTGGTAAGCCCGAGGTCGCAGACCAGATACTTAGTACAGCCATTCGCATGTCGTCGACACTCGACGTTGAGGAGCAACAAAGTCTGATTTACTTGTGGCACACAAGAATGACGGAAGCCAGACCGCAAGTGGATCTTGGATTCGCTTTGCAGCGCTGTTTGATGATTAGCAGAGCTGGGCTTATGCAAGATCACCCAGCTCAGGATATTCAAGATGCCGAACACTACTTCAACACTGGCAGACAACGCGCTCTCGAGACCTCCATGTTCTACCTTGCTGCTGTGTACAGCACATGCCTGTCACTGCTCTACTACTTTTCGTCCGAGAGTATCTCCACGGCCATTGAGGCATATGCAAACCAGTGCATCATACTTGCCTCATACGGTCCTTCGGCAGCTGGAGCAATCGAGTACCTGCACCAGGAACGAGTCCTCCTGATGAAAGATCACATCGCTCAATCGAGGCCATACAAGCCAAAAGATATTCGCGTGGCTCTCCGAGACAGCATCGCCACTTTTCCGTCGAACACGATTTTTCTGCAGCTTTTTGCAGAGACTGAAAGCCGCTTCCGAATAGATGATCGAGTGAGGCAGCTTGCAAGGGACGTCTTGAACAGTACACCAGCCGGCTATTCGTCAGACACGTCCGCAACCCACGAGCAATCTTCAAATCTCATCATCAACGCCTTCAATATCCAGACAGAACTTCGACGTGCTGAAACTGCAGGCTCGACACGACATGCAGTTCGTGCGGCGTTCGAGCGCGCTGTGGCAGACTCCCAGTGCAGACATAACGGGACGATATGGCTAATGTATCTATACTATGAGGTCCACCTTGTTGAGGACGCCTCTGAAGACCTGTCACAGAAGGGCGAAGGCGTGAGCAGAGTGAAAAATGTGTTTCACCGAGGCCTGAGGTGTCTGCCTTGGATCAAGATGTGGTATCTAAGGGGCATGGAAGTCCTGCTAAGATTTGGGCTGGAAGAAGAGGCGAAGAGTCTGGCAGCGTTAATGGTTGATAAGGGATTGAGGGTGTCTGAGGAGTTGTCGGCATGAGGAAACAAGTCGCCGTCCGAGATATTATAGGTTGATGCACTCGAGGCCTCCCATCTATCACCAAGTTCCACTCAGCTCGCTCAGCAAATGCCCCCGACTCACTCCATCGGCACTCGGCATATCTGTCTGAATGTGATGTCATCCGGAGACAGATCCGGCGTCAGAGCAGCACCACTATCAATGTCGTCTGATGTGTATATGTCCATATCTGAATCACACCAGCTCACTCCAGCATTCAAATAGATATCATGTCAACAGGAGAGTACCTTGTCAAGGCGAAGCCAGCGCCAGACCTGCACATTCCAGCTTCGTCTTCTACTTGTACCGTCAGAGTGATTGACAGGTAATGATCTCGTGACTTTCACGAGGCTCTTCACCCAACAAGCTTGCCGGTCTGACCTACATAGCACATCCCGCGTCGGTTTCAGCACCAGTCTGGCAGTCGTGCCAAATATCAAAGGCCACGAGTACGGTGCGGACTTCCCCCACCCTACATCCTCAATGTGCCCCTACTCATCAATCACCAAGTCAACTGTCCTGCCTACTCCTTCCTCATCACCAACCACACGACAAAGCGCCACATCCTCTTCGATCTAGGCGTACGCAAGAATTGGCAGAAATCCTACCCGCAATGGCTACTCGACAAGATCAAGTCCGCGCCATTCGATGTCGAGGTTGAAAAGGACGTCGCTGAGATTCTGGACGAAGACACGACGGGCGTGAATGTGAAGCGTGGTGATATTGATACTGTGGTGTGGTCGCATCATCATTGGTATGTCATCCGTCCACCCGAGTTCCCCGTGCGCCATGATCCTGAACACCCTTAGGGACCACACCGGCGACCTCTCACGCTTTCCCCCCACCACAACCCTGGCTGTCGGTCCCGGCCTCCCCTCTGCATTCATGCCCGGCTTCCCCGCCAACCCCGACGCGCCCTTCCTCTCCTCCGACATCCACAACCGCCACGTCCACGAATTCGACTTCCATCGCGAAGGCGCCGGCCTCAAGCTCGGCCCCTTCAACGCCATCGACTTCTTCGCCGACGGCTCCTTCTACATCCTCGACACCCCAGGGCACACCACAGGCCACATTTGCGGTCTCGCCCGCACGAGCACATCCCCAGACACCTTCGTCTTCATGGGCGGCGACGCGTCGCACCACCCCGGCGAATTCCGCGCGTCCGAATACGTGCCCCTGCCCGCTCGCATCACTCCCTCGCCGTTCGCACGGGCTGGGCTGGCGGCGGGATGTCCCGGCGGCATGTTGCAGGAGATGCAGCGGAATAAGCGGGCGGACGAGGCGTTTTACGTGCCGAGTGAGGGTTTCAATCAGGATTCGGAGGTTGCGCTGGAGACGATTGGAGGGTTGCAGGCTTTTGATGCGAGGGCGGAGGTGTTGATGGTGGTGGCGCATGATGCGTCGTTGTTGGACATGCTACCTTTCTATCCGAAAAGTGTGAATGATTGGTATGATAAAGGCGTTGGGAGGAAGGCACATTGGCGGTTCTTACGGGATTTCGAGGGGGCTGTGGAGAAGTGAGGAATGCCTTGGCCCAGGTAACGTGTATACTACAATCTCACAACACAAGTCTGAGACTCCTTGAGAAGAGTGCCGTAGAAATCCTGCCGGCTCTACAATAAGTGCATATATCCTTCTTAACAATGCCGTCATCCCCAGCCACTCTTGATACGCACCACAATCCTATCAATTAAAAGTCCAGACCCATGCTCGCCTCCAACAGACTACTTGGCGCCACATATGAAAAGCCATTGAACGACGCCCCCATGCTCGTACCCAGCGGTGCCTGCACGCCACCATGCCCATGCACCATCCCCTTTCCCACCTCAATCCCTCTCCTCATCCCCCACGATCCCCTCGCCTCCACCGGACTAATTGCCGCCTCCGTGAACTTCCTATCAAAATTCTCCACCTCGGCCGGGTCTGTAATAATCGGCTGGATTGGCGCCTCGGTCTCCCTTCTCTCCAACGCCTTCCATTCAATCCTCCTGAAAAAGCGATGTTTCTTGATAATTCCCAAATCCTTCGGCATGTTACTCCCCAGCCGCTTCGTCGGCTCCTTGCGCAGCAGCCTTGTCAGTAAGTCTTTGGCGTCGAGTGAAAGGTAATACGGCAGTGCGAGCTTGCCATGGACGATGTTGTCCTTGATCTTCGCTGTGTTTCCCGCCGCAAAGGGCGGGCTACCCGTGAGAAGATCGAAGCCGACGGCGCCAAGGGACCACCAATCGACTGCAGCGTCATAGGCCTTGCCGAGGACGACTTCCGGTGCCATGTAGTCTGTAGTGCCGATTGTGGAATTACAGCGGGAATCGCCTTCGTCATCCAAGGCGACTTTGGAGAGACCGAAGTCGGTGAGGAGGAGGTGGCCGGTGGAGTCGAGGAGGCAATTTTCGGGCTTGAGGTCGCGGTAGACGACGCCGAGGGTGAGATGGAGATATTCGAGGGCGAGGACCATTTCGGCCATGTAGAAGGCGGAGACTTCTTCGGTGAAGGTGCGCTCCATTGCGAGGTGGTGGAAGAGCTCACCGCCGGGGGCGTATTCGAGGATGAGGTAGAGTTTGGCGTGGTCTTGGAAGGCGTAGAAGAGCTTTACCACAAAAGGGTGACGATTGACACTTTCCAAAATTTGACGCTCGGTCTTTGCCTGTTCGATGAGGTCTTTGTGGACTGTCAGGGTGGCCTTCTTCAACTGCTTCTGCGCAAAGAGACGACCCGTCGAGCGCTGTCTGACCAGGATGACAGTACCATAAGCGCCTTTGCCTAGACATTTGAGCTGATCAAAATCGTCGGCAGTCATCTTGCGACGTGGAGAATCAGCCTTGGCTCGACTTTCCACAGCCTCAGTCAATGGTCTTGGAGCTGTGTCGACCGACGCAAAGTCCCGGACAAGCGGAATCGCATACGCGCCTTCGGTTGTCTGAGTCGGTGTCTTGGCGTATGCGTCGATGTCGGCACCAGGTGTAGCGCAGTCGTCCTGTGTCTGTGATTCTTCTCCAGGATACACGGCTTCGGGCTGAAGTCTGAAATTGCTCAGCACTCTTGTCAGCTCCGATGGACCAACTCTCGGAGAGCCTTGATAACTTGTAGTTGCGCTCATGCTTGGTCTAGATGCTGGATTCAAACGCGGGCTAGAGACTGTGGAGTGATCCGAGCCCGCAACTGTAGAGGGAGTGTGGAATCCGTGAGTTACAGTCCCTGCCGGCGCTGCCGCCGCTTCCAAGGCCTTCTTCTTCTTCTTCCTGTTCTTCGACCCTCCTACGAGTGGTGCTGCAGCTCCACGCGGCACAATGGAACCTGGTGGTAGACGTTCTACAGCATTTCCTGCGCGGCCAAGTCCAGGTGTGGCTCCATTTGGAGCCTTTGTTTCGACAGTGTGTGCGGGCATGTTGGAGCCGTTGATATTGGATGATCGTATCTTACAGGATAGAAATACCTAAAGGATGATCTCGTTTCTCTCTTCCAAAAGTGTGTTTACAATTTATTCCAGCAAGCTATGCTTTTGTATTACCGTCCGCCCTGAGCGTGTTCAAGGCGGACCAAAAGCAAGTAGGGCTAGCTTGATAGGCCTGACTCCGGACGAGGGAGCGTTGTGAAGGCAAACAGTAACTCGGTCCAGCATGGGGTTTAAGTTTGTGAGAAACGAATTGGTTTGGGCGAACATGTGTGGTGTTGTGCTAAGCTCGAAGAGGTGTATCGCTTGGTTCCAGCGATACGAAATATATGGGTGCAGGTACGTGTTGTTGCGATAGCAGGACGATGGAGTATGAAGAAGGAATGTGGTAAGTTGGCAGGGCAGGGCAGGTTGGACAAGAAAAGCGCATTGCAGGGATGTTTGGCACGTGGTTTTGTCTCAGGCACGTCAGGCCTTCTCGAAACACTAGCGGCATTTCTCGGTGGGGATGCTGCGCAATGCAGCACTAGGATCTAGACGGGACAGTAGATATATCGCCTTTGTTCTTCTTTGAAACTGCTTGTGGTTGGGATGTCTCCTCATGACGTATCTACAATATCTGTAGCGAAACTCTGTTCAATGCTAGAACTGAAAACAAACACTCCTTGCGAATCTATCGTACTCGTACATACCATCATCCCTCTTCATTTATTTACACATAATCGTCGTGTCATCAAGATGCCAGATCCCCTGCCATGCCATGCCATTACTCAACCTCATTACCACACCTTCCCCCATCTTTTCATCCTTCAAAGCGCAAGGAAAAGGTCGAATCGTATATCCAAGAATCCCTCAATCAACTCGCACATTGCACCGAACACTTACACGCCTCGTGATAGCACTTCCCCACTACGCCCTAACAATTCCCCTCTCCCTCTCCTTATCAGCACTGACACTCCTTCCCACCCTCGCCAAGAACGGCTGCAACCGGCCCACTCCACCGCCAACTCTCTCACGTTCTTTCTCCTCCTTGACGATACCGGCACTCGCGCTCCGTCCCATCGCCATCGCCATTCCCACTGCCACTGGCTTCCCAGATACGATTCCACCACCACCACGCGCGGCCAGCACGGCATCAACATCATTGTCCCCACGCATTCCATTTCGCAGACTCGCGCCCGAAGGGAGATCAACAGTGTCTCCTGGGAATGTCGATGCCAGCAGTGTCGGTTCGGAAATGTAGCTCTTGTTGATGTGCGGGACTGCGGGGGCAGAGTGTGCGCCGGAGGAAGAATCGGCGTGGTGGCTGCCGTAGCTGGGAAGGTGGAGTTGATGCGTGTAGGCGTGAGCACGGCGGCGGAGGAGCTGCGCGGATGTGGAGATGGGTTTGGGCGGTGGTGGTGGGAGGGTCGCTGGCGATTTGGCTACAGCTACAGGCCGGGGGAGTGGTGGTGCGCGGCTTGGTCGAGAGGTTGTGGAGGCTGGTGTAGGAGGTGGAGGACTTGGTATGGGCGGGATGTTGATGTTGAGTTGGGCCTTTGGTGGAGGCAGGGAAGGTGGATGAGGCGACGCTGATGTTGGAGCTGCCGGTGGTAGTGAAGTTGGAGTGATGACCTTGCTAAGCTTTCTGTCATTCGAATCACCTGATGAACGGGTGTTGTCACCTGACGGCCTTGTGGCTGTAGTGCTTGCGGCACTTCCTGTAGTGGAGATGGGAGAGAGCGGGACGTCCTTGGAGTCTGCATTGCTGTTTATTCCGCGCTCCGCCTCTTTTCTTGCTGCACGCTCCTTCTCTTTGCGTGCAGCTCGTGAGGTGTCAACCGAAGCAGGCTTCAACTCCGAATGCAGCGTCCTGCCTATGCCAGGTGAGAGCGGTTCACGGTCCTTGGTCACAGTCTTGCTCTCCGCACTTGTCCCAATCGACATGTCCACCCATCTCTGACCCCTAGTCGGTTGTTCCTGCTTCGATGGCGACAGGGAGTCTCTGCTTGTCTTTGCCTTCAGCATAGCGAATGGTTTTAGAGGAAGCTCAAGAGGACTCCTACTTGACGCGGCTGGGCTGTTAGAACGACTCTCGTGCTCAACCTTGATCTTGAGATTCTCCTGTATCGTCTTCTGACGCTGTGCAAGCTCGTCCGCAAATGCACGGCGCTCGTACTGCGTCTCCGAGCTGCCTCCACGCGCGTGCTGACGAACAAGGTCTTGAGTACCAGTCTTGGTCTCCTCCTCGGTGATGAGGTCACGGAGCGTCACACTCGACGGACGCTTGGACACTTGTGGTGGTGGGCGAACACTCAAATGACTTGCAGGCTGTTTTGGAGAGAGCAGCCCACGCTGCATGAGTTTTTCGAAGTCGTCCGAAGAATCACACGCACTCATGTACATAGAAGGAACATGGCCCGCGGGCGCGTAGAATGAGGAGGCGTTACTCTGATGTCTGAGATGTGAGCTGACAAGTCCTTTCAGGTCAGCAACCTTGGGACTTGTTGGCAGCATCGGATCTGTATTTTCATCATCGTTTGAGGGCCACAGGTCGCGCTCCTCCTCGGGCGAGCTGCTTTTCGCTTCCAGAAGCCTATCGGGGCTCCATCCGTTCCTTCTGGCACGCGCATTCTGACTGAGGTCGGCAAGCCGCAGCGCTGGATGTGTAGGTAGTCGTCGCAGCTCTTGGTCTGGTCGTGTCAGGCTAGCAGGAGTGTCGGCACTACCTATCTCGGTTGCAGGCTCTTGCTCCTCTTCGACAATCTCCGGAATGCTGTCGATTATATCAGCTGTATCAATCGCGCTGTCAGTCTTGATCATATCCTCCTCTTTTTTATCACTCTCCAAGATAGTGAAGACGTCGTCACTGCCTGCAGTCCACGAACGGTCACTCGCGTCGGTACCTCGTCTAGGCATCGGTGGTTTGCCTCTTCTCGGCAAAGACTTCAGAGGTGAAGATTTGCCAGGGAAAGTCGGCTTTTTCGGAGACAGTGTACTCCTGCGCTTAGGCCTCTGTTGCTGCATGAGTGACAATTGCCTTTGCAGGTACTGCCTTTCGTCGAACTTCTCTGGTTTGCTGAAAAGACCCATTGCCGTTGCCTTGCCACGTTCACTCGCGTTCATCTGGCTGTACAGAGGATTGATGTTCTCAGCCATCTCATCGAACGGACTCAGTGGAGGTGACTGGAACGAGGGCGACAGGGGCTCGTCCGGTTCTTCCTCAAGTGCCACTCTTGGTCTCCGGACAGAATCGAAAGTCGTCAGCTTCCCTAGCTGTGGTCTTGGGCGCCTCATCACTCCATTCTGCTCAACGCTGTCCTGATGTATATTGATGGGGCCAGATCGTGCCAGCGTAGACGGGTTTCGACGGATGCTGGTCAATCGAGTCAGCGCTGCTGTTCGCTGATCCGAAGTGTGCATCATCAAGCTCTGTCCATATAGACGTTGAGACTGCTTTCGCTGCAGATCAGGCTTCATCGTCTTCGCTGCCTGCATTTCTCCAGGTAGTGAAACCGCAGGGGACGAGGTTACTGTCGTGTCCGGGGTGTCAAGCATCGCAGCACTTGACAATCGAAGTGGACTAGTCGGCGTCGGGATGGTGGAAAAGCTTGAACTTGACGGGCCTGATGTCGTCGAAGATCTGGTCTTCCGTTTGTCATCGAATGAGAGCTTCGGAGAGGCAAGCACTTCCTGTGTCCAGCTTGCATCGTCCATGCGATGTTGGCGCTTGAAGTCTTCCAGTTCTGCCTTGCGTAGGTATTGCTTGAATGGTGAGATTTTCGGTGGGTCCTCATTCAGCATATCTATGGACTTCTTGCGCGGTGTCTTTCGTGGAGAGTCTAGTGGTGAGCCGCGTGGCGAAACATTGCCAGGAAGCTCTCCTCTTCCGCGGTTCATCACGCTCTCCTCCAAAGAGACGCGTCTTTTGGGAGGTGTCCGCTGGCCGTAGGTATATGAACTCTTCCGAGGTGCTGGAATAGACGGCATGATGGAGTCAATGGTGCTCGAGACCTCTGCAATATCCGAGAGTGTTCCCGCCGCCGCGCCAAAGTCGATGAGGCGCGACTTCCTCTTGGGTTGCAGCACGCTGTCGTCACTGGCTTTGCCAATGACCGAATTTGGGTCATCTTGTTCTCGAAGCATGCTGAATCGCGCCGAAAGATTCGGCATCATGAGGCTCTGACGGAATTGATCTGAAGGAGGAAGAACATTGCTGACGTTGATTTGTGGTTTCGGATCTTGAACTGGCTTCTTTCTTCGCCATGATCTTTTCTCCGGTGTGTCATTGGTTGTCTCCACAGGGCTCGAAGCTTTGTGCTTCTTGAAGACGAGGAATCGATTCATTACTGTAGACTTGGAAATGTTAGCATTGTACAAGAAGACTTCCAAACACCCATAACGCGACGCATCTTGAGATTCGTCCATGACTGTCGAGCTATGAGATAAAGTCGAAGGTCCTTACTAGAGAGAGTTGAACTTATGGTGCGCTGTAGGGCATACAGGGGCCGATGAGAAGCAGAAGCGCCGAAGGAGTGAAGGCGGCTACGGGCGTCTCCTAAGGCCCAATTCTGATGCCAAGCAAAAGGTCAAGCACACTGTGGCCAACAATGTCCAAGCTTCGATACGTTTGCTGACCTGCAGCAATGGCGATAGTATGCGATCAAGAGAGTGACAAGAACGAAGCGACCAGGCGACAAGTATGCAAGAGTAAACGAGTGAACGATATGAAACACCGCAGCAGGAGGAGCAAGACAGGAACAGGAACAGGAACAGGGCGAAACGAGGGCGGACGCGACGATTGTTTTTGCGGATCATCTTAATTGTGGGGTCGGCATCACGAAAGTCAAAAGTCCTAGTCATCAGTAGATGCACCACTAGCTGCCGCTTCTCAACACGACTTTCTCTTTCTCTTGTATGAGAAGATCGATCGAGGAGGCCATCTTCGACGACCCGACAAGGATCGATACAGTACTTTCAGATTTGCCATCTTACGGCTCTCAGCTTCCACGATGCTTTGACAATTGCTGAAAGTCGCCGACACGCTTCAGCTCCACGTTGAAGATGTCTGGGGTAAGGGACAGCGCCTAGACAGGGGGCGTCAAGGCGTGCATGAAACACATGTAAGCATGAGCACGGGCTCTTGAGGCTGATATTTAATCGTGAACCTCATCTCTTCAAACGCTTGTCAGCATACAACACATCGTATGCTTGGTATCCGGCACGTTCACTTAGCATTCCTAAAGCTCCTCGATCACTGGTGACTGCACTTTCATCACTTCACTCGAGGGAAAAGGAAAACATGGGAGTGAAAGCTTGACGGCTCCTTCTTCCACCGATCTCATCCCAGTAGTGGCCGTTGCTAGATGGATGGTGTCAAAAGCCTATCCCAGCCTATCCCCCTTCCACTAGACGCGTGTCAAGTATCGTCTCTTCTCACTGGTCGCGCATACAATCATGTAGTCAAAGGATGTAGATGTGATCATGCAGCGACGTCGTAGCGCGTGCTCTCCTGCATCAACGAGCATATGGCATGGAAAGGATGGCGTTCCGGCACTACCTTACCTGTGGTATTGTTTGCATGACATCCTCGGCCCATGTCCTTACCATTTCTTAAAGGTGGACCTGCATACTATACTCCAGAAATACCATTCATCTTCTTCATCTCAACTATGTACATATATGTTCCTGCTGCTCATCTTTCTTATATGGCAGCTTATGTCCCACTATCACGTCGAATTTTGTTGCGTTTATGCAAAATGTAACATTACGCCACTCCACTCAATGGGAGTGGCAGATTTCCTGAATTCGTCGCGCCTGATAGCAATCCTACTCGTGGCTCGACAATGTATGGGACACTAGATGATATGTTCGCCGTAAAATAGAGAACTCCCTAAGGAAATGTCAATCGTTCATGCGGACCCTATCGGGGTCAGAACGCTTGGTGTATCCGAGCTTGACAAGCGACGTATGAGCCGACATCGAGCTGGATGCTGGTCAGTCGGCTCCACGCCCTCGGTCCAGCGTGTGTTGTTCCACAGTCTGTCCTCAGCCATCAATGGCAGCCCAGGCGGTCCAGCTCGGCGGTGCTGCACTGCTCTCAGACGCCTTTGTTCGCGTTCGGCGATGATACTGTGCATGACTGCTGCAGTATTGTCCCAGCCCAAGCGCTCACCAAGCACGTTACCACCGAAGATATATGCAAGAAGCTGGAATGGCAATGTTAGGAGGATGCTCGACAGCGTTGTGCTGATAAAGCTGGGTGTCCCTTGTTCTTCATGCATCATTTCGCCGAACCTGATTTGACTCAAACGGGAGCTCTTTCGACCGTGGTTTGGTGGTGGTTCGGCAAAGACAGGCAATCTGGCAATGTCTTGCAGCTGGGAGGCAGGTTCGTAAAGCTTAAAGTCAGCTGGCCAGTTGTAAAGCAGGAACCCAAGCACATTCTGCATAGCACGGTCACTGTAGATGCCGTATGTAGGTGACGACGTTGGCGAGTCCACCTGTTTGGAAGGAGTGTTCGTCCCGTCACGACTGGAGCTATCAGAACCTGAAGCTGCGTCGGCATTCTGGCTGAAGGCTACTCCCGGTCCACCCTCGAGTGCAAAGCACAGTACAGGCGTGACTGTCTCCCAGGTGAGGAGAGAGGCACTCAGGCTGAGGCCATGCATCACAATCTCTTCGACCTGCAAGAAGTGGCCGGCGGCAGTCAAGGAAAGTGCAAAACGCATCGCCTCTTGTTGCACTGCATGCGGTGCGCGTGTTGCTGCAATGGCCAAAGCAAAGTTACGATCTGGCAGCACCTCACCATACAGACGCATCAATGCTTTGATCAGCGCCACATCATGGTTCAGAAACCTGTCCGAAACACGCACATCCAACATTCTGGGGTAGCCTTGGCCATTAGGATAGTATGATGGCATTGCCATCAACGATCGTAGTCTCGGACTACGGGCGATGACCAGGCCATGAGCAGGTAGATTGAAAGGAGGAAGCGGCAAACGTAGAATGTAGTCTGCAAATTCAGCATTGCCGAACTGGAAATGAATGAAGTCGGCAATGCCAGTAGTGCGATCGAGAGTGCCAGGTGTAGGTTGTGTCCAAGAGGGAGGATGTGCGCTCTCGCCAAGCTCCTGCAAGCTCGACTTGCGGCGCTGATGCTCCAAGTTGGCAGAGTTACCATGAACTTCACGGTCAGCATCAAATCCGTGCGGTATCATGCCATTCGATGCCTGGATCATTGGTTGTCGAACATAACTTGGCGCTTGAGGGTTGTAGTCGTACTGTCTTGTCTGTGAAGAGAAAGCTGGGCGACTCTTGGGTGGAACGCTAGGTATGAAGCCATTAGCCATTGGGTGGATCTGTGTTTGGACCGTCGTGTGGTCAGGAGCACGATGTGCATAAAAGTTGGGCATTCCTTTAGATAGACCAGGTGGAGCCGCCAAGGCAGCTGAAGCGCTTCCCGCAGATGTCTCTACTGATGCTTCTGGTGGGACCTGCTCGGTAGAGGCACTCGGAGTGGTTATGGAAGCTGAGTCGCCATTGGTATGCGGTATTGTGACCGCAGCTTGAGCCGGTGCAGTAGCGGATGAGTCACTTTCAAGCACATCACGACCATTGAGCACAAGTGGTCCACCATTGGATGCTATTGGGAGATCGTGTCCTGGAGTGTTACCGAGAGCTTGCGAATGTGTTGTAGTCACTTCGTCTTCCCCATTCTGGTCGAGCTGTGCTTCGCTCTTATTTCCCTCATCATTCGCAATGTCATGCGAGTCCAGCACCAAGTCGTCCGAGCCGACTTTGTCCACCACTCTATTGCCCTGTTTGGGATCGCCATTCTTTGACCTGCTCAAGTCCAGATCCAATCCATCCCCGTTTCCTAATATGCTCTGTGTGTCTTCACCTTCATCTTTCGATGGCGGCGTGGCCTCTTGCGTCCGCTCATTCCCCTCCACCACCACATCTAGACTTTCATGCCCATTGAGATCTTGAGCGGGTGCGTTGGAAGGTGATACACCGACAGGTCCTGCAGAAGTCGCTTTCGGAGCGACATCGGTGACCTGGCTGCTCGCGGCCTGCTTCACCTTGCGCTTACCACCGAGCGCCAGGGGAATCGCAGGTATCACACGCGCTCCGGGGCGCAAAGAAGTGCTCCTCGAGCTTTGCGCCATCGTGTTAGCAAAGCAGAGGCAGCTCCAAGATACTGAGCAAGGTCAGAGCTTGCATTCAGTGATCTTGGAGAGGCCCGGAAGTGGTAGGAGCGAAGAGCCTGATCAAGCGGGTTGAGGAGCAAGAGGGATGATTATTTGACAAAAGAGGGCCGAGCACTGGGATGAGTAGCTCTTGTCGATCACACTTGCCTCAATATAGTACTCCACGATCATACATCACTTTCTTGTCTTACCTCACTTCGGGTTCGCTTACACGACTCGATACAGTGCTATTGACAATATCTACAGATGTGCAAAGAAAGTGACCTATGGTAACGCCCGGCCAGACCGGTATATATTCAGTCGCCGTCCATAACGTCATCCTCCACTGCCAGCTTAATATGCTTACCACTAGCAGACTTTACAGCTTGCGGTCTTTCCCTTTGCTGCAGTCCATGCTGTACCAGAATGCTCACCGGTACAGGCACTTTGTGAGAATGATCCACCACTTCCTCGTTTGACCCGAACGACGAGCTTGAGTCTGGCTGTGACGGGCTCTTGGGTCTTTTTACATGCCAAGTCTCCCGCTTGAGCTGCCCGATACGCGGATCAGGTGCTTCTTCACCATGCGCTATAAACCCGTGCTTCTCGTGGTCGTGGAAGATCCGATTATGAGCAAGGACGAGTGAGTCGCGATGGCCGGTAAAGTGCTCCTCCTCTGGAGAGTTGTTGTTGTTTGAGTACTTGCGATTGCCAAGTAGCTCTCGACGCTGACGAGCGGAGATTGCTGATGGGGCCACGTACTCGGTGAGGCCGGCCGACCTATTACCCGCATCGATGACAGAGCTCATGCTCGGTATAGTCCGGGTATGAGGTCGTGATTCGGTGCTGGATTGTCTACGCATTTCTGTGACATGAGGCCTGGCGCTGATAGGTGCTGTAAGGGCCACTTCGCCATCGTCTTGACCGCCGTTGAAATACCAATGTTTGCCTTGCATGGTGCGGCCAGCAATTGTAATCGGTTGTGTTATCTTCTGGCTTGGCGGCATGTTGACAGTATGTAGCGACGGAGCAGAGTCGTGAGTACTGCCTTTCCAGTACCAGGCTGCCATTGTGGTGTCCCCAAGAATTGGCTCATCCGGTAGCCGTGTGGCATTGTAATCTGCGAAAGTCCTCGCTGGCGTCTTCACTGCATGATTTGGCGTTGTGCTGCAGACCTTGCTGTCTTCCCAGATGACTTCGTAAACGCTGTCTCTTGATTGAACAACTTGCAGCGTGGATCCGGATGCTCTTGTGGTTGTGATTGCGCTTCGCTCTTCGATCATATCCTGAGGTGCTGTGCGATTTGTCCAGGCATGAGTTAGTACAGGCTCAGCAATGGTAGACTTGAGTGATACTGAGTAAGGCGGACTTGAGTGGTCTCCAGGTGGAACGACAGAGCTGGACCTATCAGCTAAATGTGGCATTGACCTTCTTCTCAAGTCCAGCTGCTTCTGTCTACTGGCTCGACGTAACCTGATTTCGTGTGGCACTGATAAGCTGGGCTCAGTTTCAGCTCTCTCCAGAGGTGCAGGTCTATGTGTCCCTTGAGCGCCCTCAAAATCGTCGAGCGACATAGGTTCGAGGGGAACGCCAAATGGGTCGCTAACATTTGCAACTGTTCCACAGCCAGGCATAGGGTCAGCGTCGGGGGGCAACGTCTGAACTCTGGTGGGAAGTTGGTCGATGTGCTCGGCGCAAGGTGACCTAGATCCTTCGGCAGAATCGAGCCACTGATTGATGACTGCAGATGTACTTGATGGTCGTCTGCTATCGGCAGCGATCCTGTCTGCCATTGTCACACGAGAACCTTCGCAATTGCTCAGACTATCTGGGGCGATATCTTCTTCCATGGTCTCATTCGCGATCTCTTCGTTGTCTTCGTCATTTACGAATGTGGCATATTCTGACTGTGGAGTTGACAGTGGGCTATTCGGATGGAATGTGACTGTGGGTTTAATGCGTTTGCTAGCTGGCGTTGAATTCCGTCGCCGAAGGCTCTGATTTCTCCTCGAAGAGGTCGGGGCTGGTGTAGCTGGATCGCTACGTGACCCTCTTTCAAGTGGGTCGTAGAAGGCTGACGAAGGAGATGACTTGTCGGAAGAGGGTCGATAGAGACGAGGTCGAGGTAACCGATCTAGGTTGAGGTTCGGCTTGCTCGATTCAACTTGGCTTAGGCTTGTGCGGTCATCGCTCGACGGTACGAAAGGTGGTAGCTCGGTATCATCGTCTTGTCGCGGTAAAGGAAGTAGGTGACCATCATCGCTGCATTCGGAGTGTCTTGAGATGGGTTGAGGACGAGACGATGGTTGAGAGGTGGCCATATGAGGCACCAGATTTCGCAAGTAGTTCATAGGACTCGAAGAATATGATAATAGGATGTAGAGTTCGAGACCCAAGGTCATCCGGCACTCATGGTGATGTGCTAAATCCGAGTTTCGATGACGAGCGGCGCTTTGATTATTCTGGTAATAAGGAAGGTCGCACCTGCCATCCACATGCTGTTCCTGTGTAGGTCATGATCGTTCATGTGAGCGTAACGCACATATCTCTAGGAGAGACCAAATCTCGCTACCGTTTCGGGTGCCTCACTCCGTTGCTTACTTGGATCTATGTCTTCTGATTCTGCGACATGCATCTTGTTCAGTAGATGACGCAGACCTCTTGCGGCAACCCCATCACCATCAGTGTCTGCGCTCTCGATCGCCTCTATGAGCTCAAATGCTTTCCCTTCCAGCTCGCGCAGAACTTTCCGTGTATATGCAAAACTGCCAGTCTTCTCATCCATATACCTGACTGCATATCTCTTGACCTGATCATCCCGCGTCTTCTGCTTGAGGATGTTCAGCAACTCCAGATTCGATGGGTCTGTCCTTATGGCATGAATGACTGGAAAGGAGAATTTGCCTTCCGTCAGATCTTCGGCCAGGCCTTTGTTTGCTGTGTAAGTTGCCGATGACAGATTCGCATAATCATCAAGGATCTGAAATAGTAGACCGATCGTGTTTACCAAGGGAACGCAATCCGGGAAGGAAGCATCTCTTGTACTCTCAGCTTGCATGAGCTTTATAGCCAGTCGAAATAGGCCGCCAGTCTTGTTCGACACCATCTCCAGGTAGTCACCCTCGCTTGGGCAAGTCAAGGTGTCTCGCCAGAACAGATCCATGCCTTGGCCACGATGTAAGTTGAGCAATTCTTCTGTGTATATCTGTATCGCGTGGGACGAGTTGAGCAACGAGAGATGCTGCAGCCCAACGAAGTAGACGTAGTTTGCGGAGTTGATTGTTTGAGCTGTACCGAAGATGTTGTGGGCAACGGGAATGCCGCGGCGGAGGATTGATGAGTCTTCGACATCATCAACACTATGTTGGAGCAGAAGGTCAGTTCCATGCTCAACTCGACCCTCTCAGCGACGACCATAACACTTACAGGAGTGAGGCTGTATGCAGCATGCCCACGACCTTGGTGATGACATCTAGACTTCCCGGTGGTACTTGGAGCCATGCATTGAATGCGGCAATCAATTGAGAGCGTATGTCCTTGCCTGGATGATTTACCATATAATCATACGGGCCCATGAGGATGTGCTCTTTCTCCTCGCTCCAAGATGCTGTCTTCTGCAGGATCAGGTCGTCCCCTATACTTCTCCGTTTCGCGTCCGTGCCGTTTCGGTGCCCCTCAGACGCTGTGTCACCGTTCGTGTGCGCCATTGCAGTTTCACTAATGGATGTTCTTGTCACTATTCGTATGCCGGGATTGTTCGTGATCTTCGTCTCAAGCTGGTGGCCGGCTGGCAAAAGTGTTGAACCTAGCTTCTGAAGCTGGCTTAAACTGTAGGTGACAGTATTATTGATGACTCCCACGCGAGCAGAACCAAGCAGTCACAAGACCAGGATCTTTTTACTACATCCACTCACCGTCGGCCTTGCTTTCCGGCTCTGCTCTGTTCGTCATTACTGATCAGCGACACGTGGTACTCTTGTTTCAGCCCTGCCAGGCCCAGCGCGGCTGTTGCTACGGTCCCCCCTCAATGTTATGCACCTCATCCGCAGTCCACTTTGACATCACGCTTCACACCACAGATCGCCTTCTGAGGCTCTCATCGACGCCACACACTCTCGCGTCAATGGAGTCTCTGCTATCACTTTCGTTCGACAACATATCTTCCAAGAACCCTAAGAAGGTCGGCAAGGGCTTCCGCCAGATTGAAGGACTCCTTGCACAGATCTGCCTTTCCACTTCAGCACATCAGTCGCCTGTCAAGAGGGCTCCGCAGGCGGAGTCCGTGGCAAGTAAACAAGTATCACAGAAGCATCTTTGCGATTTAGTGGAAGACCTTGCGTTCAGGGAGTTCTTCAGGTTGCAGGAGAGTTTTGAGTGGAATGGTTCGTCCAGTGCGATCCTGTAATGGAAGTGGCATTGATCATGATCCCAAACAGTACCAACACGTATCATTGAATGTCTCGACCGCCTCCTCGGCATGGGCAACGGCACCGACATCAACCTCCTCATCGCCTCGGCACTCGATCTCCTCCAGGGCTCCCTGCTCCTCCATCCACACTCACGAACTCTCTTCGGTCGGGAACGTAACATGAACCTCCTCCTCGATCTCCTAGACCCCAACTCCGCTCCCTCAATCCTCCAAGCCACCCTTCACGTCCTCGTCGTCGCTCTCCTCGATCATCCACACAACACCCGAGTCTTTGAGTCCGCAGACGGCATATCCACACTCACCAGCCTCTTCAAGTCGCGGACAACACCGCAGGAACTCAAGCTGAAAGTCATTGAGTTCCTCTACTTTTACCTGATGCCGGAAACGTCGGGAGAGGAATCGCAGGGCGATGCTTCGCTGATGCTGACACGAAGTCCGAGTAAGACCACGAGAAGCGCGAGTTCCGGAAGTTCGGATGGGGATGGCGAGACAAGGACGACGGAGGAGAAGCAGGCACTGTTGAGCAAGTATCTGAATAATGTGGAGGATCTGGTTCAGGATCTGCGGGAGCATAGGCCGTTTGCGCCGCGGAGTAGCACTAGCGGCAATGCTGTGGGTGTGCTTGTCTAGATGATTCCGGGTTCATCAAAACGAAGGCATAACGACGTGGATTACGAGTGGCGATTGCATACATGGACGGTATTGGGTTCATATGGTTTCACAGGGCATAGTCAGGCTGTTGGGAGATGGGTCTCAAATCGACAAGGATGTTTACGTGGAGGCAGGCGTTGGGCACTCTCTTTGTATCAGCATTGCTCTTATTGTATTATTAACACGCTCAAGAACATTGTTCTTTGCTCTTCCTCACAGCGTCCATGTTCTATACGTGCTAACATATCAATATCGACCACAGCATCTCACACCCAGCTTATGGATACAACCCCATCACAATCACCGCCTCCCGCCCCCAAGCATCTCCCAGCCCACGCCTCTCTTCTCCCCTTCACCCTGTCCCCTCGCCATCTCCTCCGCCGCCTTACAAATATCATACGTAATCCCCTCCCCAACCACGCTATCCATCTTATACTCCTCATGCTTCCTCACAAACTCCCTAATCCACTTCGCGCCCGTCCACAACCTCCCATCCGCTCTTTTGCGGATCAGGTCAAGGTACCGTCCCAACTCACACCTTGTCTCAACATCCACGTTGACGCTGTCAAGGTACGCCTCCACCAGCGGGATCAGGCCAGGAAATTCCGCAGTCGACCCTTTGGCTGCATCGCTGCCGTTGATGATTTCATCGACGGACATGAGCGTGTACTCGTCCTCGACGGGACCGAAGTGGTACGCAGCCGCGGGCTCCTCCATCCCTAGACCATTGACACCAACACTAGCACTCCCATTCCTCAACCCATTGACCGGCGTCCCCGCCCGACTCGGCGCCCTACTCGCGCTCCTCGACCCCGCAGGCGTCATCCCCCTCGCCGCAGCCGGCTTCCTCGGACTCCACGGATCCCGCCTGAAGTGGAATTTCTGCTCCAGCACCGCATTCCGCTTGTGCGCCGTCTCCATGTTTTCCGTGGTGCGCGGTATCGGAATGTAGAAGTTCAGATCGAAGCTCAGAATCGCCCGCGTCACCAACACGATAAACACGGCAAACGCCGCGTTCTCGAAATCAGTCATCTGGATCTCCATGCTGCGGAATTCGACGCGCCAGCCGATGCTGGGGCCGCCGGTGGCGCCAGTGGCGGGCGGAGGCTTGAAGCGCATGTGTTGCCAGTTTGTGGATTGCAGGTTTTCGAAGTGGTCGGCGGAGGTGAGATCGAGGTGTTTTAGGTCTTCGGCGAAGATGACAATGGGGTCGCGGATGAAGAGGTGGGCGAAGTGGGTGGCGAGGAGGTCGTCCATGCCGCCGGCGATGAGCTTGGCTTTTAGGGCGGGGTCGGTGATGAGATCTGGGTCGTGGTATTCGGGGCGGAGTCGGGCGTCGGGGGAGATGTAGGTGGAGTTGGAGGCGTAGCGGGATTTGGGGATGCGCCAGCGGTCGTTTTGGAGTGGCTGTTGGGGTTAGCGATGGCGAAGGCAACGAGAGGAAGATTGTTCGTACCTTGTTACCCAGTTCTTCGTCTGTTCGATCGTCAACTGCCCGACTGATTTGGTTCCACCTGACGTCCGTTTCTGCTAGAAAGCCTTTGTATATCGGTGTTGCTGCAGTCAAAGCGAGCATGATCGGACCAAGTGGACTCAACTGATCATACATCTTCCGCCCTTCTTCAACGTTCTTTGCTTGAAAGGTTATCTGCAGACAGCAGCTACCCATGCCAAAAGCCATGGCATCCATGTAAATGTGGTCCTGTTTAGCTGCTCCATTCCGCACATCGTCATCTTCGGGCCATTGATGTAGGTCGTAGTTGACTGTCGGATCACTGAACGGAGAAGGTGTCTTCTCATCCTTGAACACAGGGACGTTGATTTCCACCTTTTTACCTCGCCGTGCACGAATATTGGCAGCGAGTGTCGGAAATCGAATGTGCGGGTTTGCAATTTCATCTGGCAGGAACTGCGAGCGCAATCTTTCTCCCGATGAAGGCAGCTCTTCCGAAAGTGTGTTTTTCTGCCCGAGGCGAGGAAACGTCGTTAGTGTTATTGGAAACTCATCTGCTTTCATATGTTCCTTGGCGATGATTCGTCTCCATTTCATGTCATCTTCGACTTCGAGTAGATCCGTCAATTTGATACCCCATGGCTTTCCCGGCGTCGCCTCAAGCATGAAGCGCCCGAATTCAGGGTGGAATGTTGGTGCGCACTTTGCAGCAGTCTTGCCAGAATTACTGACGCCACTGTTAATATCAGGGACACCGCCACCCTGCTTCAGGAGTTTCTCGTCCTCTGCAAGCGCTCTCAAAATATCTGCCTGCCGTAACGATAATTTGACTTTTCGATCTGCGTCGTCGAAGTTCACCACAAGATATTCAATCTCGTCGCCCCATAGAAGGGAGTCATTCTCCTTGCCCTTGGCGCGATTCCAGATGGCCAGCAGTTGCTCGATACCCCATTCTCGAACCTGTGAAGCTGCTTTCTTCGCTTCCGGCCATTCGAGCGGCGTGCCGAGCGCGAGAAGACCCATGTCGTGGTGATGCTATTGAAGATGCCCTGGACCTGCAATTGACTAAGATCCCACGCCGAAGATGTCTGTCTGTCTGTGCAATGGCCACACCTCGGAAGGATGCGGAAGGAAGTCCTGAAGCGAGTGTTTTGCAGATTTGTAAGCAAGTGCAAGATATGATTCTGATTTTCCTGTGCTCTTGCTTTCTTACACGATCACGCAGAGGATCTTGCTGCAGACGTAGAGTCGTCACACTGCACGATGCACGTTTCTCAACATTCACTTGTATATTCGGCAACAATATTCACGAAGCAAGCACAAAAGTAATTCCAATGGCGTTATTGTCGTCATTGGCCTATCGGCTTATTCTCGGCCTCATGGCATTGGAGAGGCACTCTTCACAACTTGACAACCTGACATGTAAAACTCGATAGCGAATTGGACTACTCGTACATGGCCACAATATAGACTTGAAGCTTCTTCATCCTGTCTTGGGTGTCTAAGGTAGCTACTTAGCTTTACCAGAGAATCCCTTCCTTTGCACTCCCATCCTCCTCTTCCCGTCCCCCTCCCCCTCTAACTCATCCGACATACGCCAAACGCCGACTTCCGGGCTCATGCGAGCAATCCGATTCACACAAAATCCCAAAATTTCACGCATCTGCGCCTCCGCCTCATCCTTCCCTTCCCTTCCCTCCCATCCTCAAAGTCAAAGGCACAACTCTCTCAATCCACATCCAAACGGTCCGGACAACTCTTCTTCCCAGATTCATATTAAATCACAGACCCAACGCCTCCAACGCCAAGCGCCACGCCACAACAAGCCCACCCTAGTCGCTGCAAAGTCTATCTGCAGATCTCGGACAGCGGTCAACGGTGAGCTGCTTTGGACGACTTCAGGTGGGCATGAATTGAGGCTGAGCAAGTAAGTGGGATATCGGAGTGTGAAATAGGAGCGGGAAGGGTTGTGTTGTGCGCTGTCGATGGAAGGAAGTGGACGATTCTTCAACATTACTGTGCGAGACAAGACGCCAGTGACTCTGACTCCGACTACGAGTGCGTGCATCGCCATGTGTTCACTCCGGGTGGCCGTGAGCCCTGCAGAATTATTGGTATGATGCATATGATGCTTGCTCTAGACCGGCACGCAAGCAAGCGGAGTCAAGTTTCAAGACTGCTGGAAGTTGCCGGCGGAGCTGATGCAGGTATCATGGAGCGCAAGTCCACTGCTCTACTACACCATGGGCATGAGCTTGTAGCGAGATGATATCAGACATGCAATCCCCAGAAAGGCTTGGGACACTCAAAAGTATAGTGTGCAATGCGCATGACATTTGTCGCCTATATACATCTCGCGCTCATCATCTTCACATCACCTCATCTCATCCACATCATCTCATCTCATCCACATCATCTCATCTCATCCACATCATCTCATCTCATCCACATCATTTCATCTACAACATCATCATCATATCTGTCCGCGTATCCATTGCTGTCCCATAGCTACCCATGCACTGCATCGTGTGTACAAGCCGTACGATCATCCCGATACCATGAAACCCATTGCCACCCCTTTCATATCGTCGTTAAAGTGTTTCTCTTAACGATGACAAGAATCACCTTCAGATATGAACCATTTCTACCCAATCATGCTCGTTTGGGTTCAAATGCGTAAAGGCAGCATCGCCATGCTCGGGGAATCTCAATCTCCATATCCATGCCCCATAATCAGAAATCAGGAAAGTAGGAGAACAGCTATGTCTCAGTAGACCAAGCCTGTTGTGGTGAAGTCGTCTGATGATTGATTGCCTGATCGTAACATGACCGGTGTGACACCATTGTATCGTTGATGCTTTTGGTGTTGCAGCTTCCTCCAGTATTGTGCTGTCCTGCTTCGTTCCCATCTTGTGCTGCTACCTCCTGCCATACGCCGAGAAAGTGGAAAAGAAAAAGGAAACATGCCTACCAGTTTGAAAAGGTCCTCCAACGCCTCACATGACAGGACTGGCGATGTCGAGAGATCTGCGAAGAGCAGATAGAGGGATCGGAACTTTGGTACCCATCTTGCGAGTGAGCTTTGCGTAATCTGAGACGACATGATTAGCCGAGAAGTCAAAAGAATCGGAAACATAAACTTACGGAGACCACAAGCGTTACACAATGTCCTTGCTCCATCTGGTCCACGGCGCCATTCGGGAGTCTCAGATCGGGCACAAGAGTGGCATCGTCCAGGAGGAGCAGCACGACCTCTACGCTTTTTGGTATCGGGTCCAGTCATAGCGTCTTTGTTCTGGTCCTGTGGGTAAGCTTCATCGGCAGTGGACTGCATGGCAGCCTTGTGGATCTGCTCTTTAGAACGTTCGGCGAGGGCGGCCTGTTGAAGCACCATGACTTCGCGCATTCGACTCAAATTGTGATGGATGTCAGCACCGTTGTTGAGCATCTTATCAATCTCATTGAGATCTGGTGTCGATCCAGGGAGTGGACCCGAGCGCTGGGTTTGGTGAGCACGCTGGCAGTAGTGGTTGGAGAATTCGAACATCTGCTTGCTGAAGTCGGCAATTCGGGCGAGGGCAGCTTCCAAGTCGAAGCTTTCAATCTGAGAGCTAACATTCTCGCCGTAGGCTACCTGACGAGCTCTTGCTTCGTGCTCACTCAATTCAGGCTGGTAAGGAGGACGACCATATCCAGGTTGAGGAGGATATGCAGCTGCATTGTGATGAGGTTGTGCAACATATGGGCCGTAGCTGTGGACAGAAGGTTGGACTGGTGCCATGGGTTGAGCCGTGAAGGTATAGTTCTGTGGGATAGGAGCGGGCCATGCTTGAGTAGACGTGCGTGCAAACGACGTGCGACGAGGCGACTGAGGTGTCGGGTATGAAGTGGAGTCGGTCCGCTGATATTTCTGTGCCTCATGTGAGGAGATCGAGTACCGTTGGTGAGAGTGGCTGGGAGGTCCGACAGGAGAGACACTGGATTGTTGCGTCATATAGACAGGTCTGCTTTGTTGCGACGGTGCGGCGCCAGATCTCGGTGTTGGAACATTGTAGACATTGTGAGGCGATCTTGGGGAAGGATCCTGATGCTGGTATGTCGCAATGCTGAGTGGTCTGGGACTGTACGGTCTGGGAGGATGAGAGATGAGCGCGTCAATGGATGGAAGGGTCTGGGTCTGCGCTGAATGAGCTGGAGGCGCGCTGTGAAGTTGTTGAACTTGTTGAGGTGCTTCTCCGAAGCTGGTCATGGCTGAGATGGGCGGCAGAGTGCTTGAAGATTATTAGACTTGTTTCGATGACTTCTGACTGGATCTTTTACCTGTTGTGGTTGTTTGCCATTGTGGATTGCGAGGACGTAGCCATCGAGATAGATCAGATGAGAAGTGTCACGTAGGCGTCTATTCTGATATGCAGTATCTTGGATCAAAACGCAGTGCACTCGGTGTTGGCGCAGTGTGCAGTAGGTTGTAAGATCACAGAGGGGTTGAAGGTTACTGGTGTGGTTGATGTTGATGTTGATGGATGAGAGTGATGACCTGATGACTTGGAATGAAAAGTCGGAGGATCGGAGGCGTGCTTGTCGATTCGGACGAGATCGTCAGATGAGGGAGTAGCGTATCAGGGAGGGTCGTTCTGTTGGTGGAAACCAAGAAGTTTGCTGTCGCCTGAAATTCAAGCAGTAGGTAGTTTATCTTGCATAAGGCGGTCGAAAAGGTCAAAAGGCTAGAATTGGGTGGCGACTGATGATCATAAGTAGCAGATGGCAGATGCGAGAGAGAGCAGATGAGATGGGATGGCAGATGGCAGATGCAGATCTGATCGTTTTTGCAGATGTGGGACACACACCCACGGCACGGAGTTTTGCCAGCGCTATCCATGGCTCATTATCCATCGCTGTTTCTGCCTGACTCGGTCCAAATCCCCACGCTCCACGCGCTTCAGCCGTTTGATCTTTTCTGTTAAGCGTCTGTGACTTGTGAGCTGCAGCTGCAGATACTGATACTGGTGGTATCAGGTAAAGAAATCTCACAGCGGTTAGCAAGAATAGCAGCCTCCTCAGCAGCTCACAATACAGCCTGCTGCAGGTGATACATGCCGCTTTAAAGGATGAAATGGTCTTCTATGCTGACAGTCAGGCTGAATGAACTGAAAGGCTTGGTCATTGGCTAAGATTTATTGGTTGCGTGCATGCATACACATCCATGACTTCCATCAGAGGCAGAAGAGGCGACGGGACTAATGCACTGACTGATCTACATCGAAGCCGATGATCACACTTACAGTCTTCAATAGTGCGGAGATAGCTCAACAAGGTCTCGTGCGATGTTACACTTCACTTTCTACCTTGACTTCGCAAGTGAGTAATTATCGTTCAGTGGCGGCAGAGGTATCGAGGACAGGGGGACGTGGTCGTCTGAGCCTCGCCTGTGGGATGTCGTGAAACATGATGGAAATTATGTGTGCAACTGCTGCTCGGACGAATTACCATCTAAAGCATGATGGACTGTGGTTTAAAGGATAACGTCTTCGACTCGCTACCGGATAGCATGGTTTTGGAGTACGAGAAGCATAATCTGTCCAACGTTGAAGTTATGCTGTTTCATGCTATGTAGTCTGCACAAATCAGCATGCATGCATGGACAACATGGATCCCTGGCAAAAGCAGTAGTTCGTGCAAGGTCTCGCGCATCCCTGTCGAATTGTATCGGATATTGCCGTCGGCTGTCTCGTGACAGAAGGTTCTATCAGCCCACACCTTCAATCTCAGCGTTAGACCCTTGGGGCATTGCAAAGTTGAAAGCCCTTCGCAGTGGCGTGGGGTCCAACAGTAGAGAAGTAGAGCAACGGTGCACAGACAACTCCAGTTGTGCTGGATGGCAATTGTGTTATCATGTCCATCGCGCCGACGAGATCTTGTCTGTACATGTACTTCATTGTCTTGCCTCGTGCTTCGAGCGCGTATGCACAGATAGATGCATGCATATATGGATCAGCATCGGTCATGTGTCCTACCAGGAATATGTACGGTATAAAGATACAAGGACGATCGACCGATGTTTCATCTCTGTCACATCGACCAATACTTGTCGTGACTTGCTATAGGCTGTCTCAGGTTTTTTGTCTTTCGTACCTGCGACAGAACAACAAGGCTCGGCCCGATGTGCTGAAAGCGCGTGGATCTCCGGGCTACTGTCATCCACTCTTCCTATTGGCTGTGATGTTCTAGTCTTTCGACCTGAGTCTTGAGTCTGAGCTTCAGCTGAGTCTGTTAGCGACAAGTTCTAGACAACGCAGAGCCACACAGTAGGGTCAAGAAAGTTGTGAGCTGACAAGTGTCAAGGAGGAGGGGATGCCGAAATTGCTCACGAGCGAGCGGGGTATTTTTGTTGTGAGTAGTAATCGCCAACGGAAAAGGGGTCAACCTTCAAGTTCAGCCTCTCGTTGCGATGCACCTCATCTATCGAATCTCAACTGCCAGTGACAGGCGAGATACAAGATGCCATCTCGATCATCGGCTGATTCTTCTACTTCTCACGCGCAAGTCTTAAATATAGCAAGAAGCTTCTGTGGTTAGTAAACGAATACCTGCACTTGGCCTTGTCGCAGACACATCATACACCATGCTACGATACTACTAATCATCTCCATGTATCAGCCTTCACCCCGCATAGCCACCCTCTCTTCAGAGCCGCGCACGATGCGTGTGCCCTAGACCCAGTCACTCCGGATCGAACGGTCAAAGAATGAAACATCACGCTATCGAAACGCTAGCCTTGGTGCTTTACATCGGCATAGCCGAGCAGTTTTGCCCGTTCCAAGATACGTCACTTTTTCCATCACCCTGCATAATTGGTTCGCTCATCGATATCTGTAGCCGAGAGCAGGCACACGGGACTTCCCTGCTAGACTGCTTCCAAGTGATTTCGTATCGATTCTTATACAGCCCTACAAGGACGTCTTCGATCGCGGCACGGCAAAGATATACTTGGTCGAGTTTCTCATGGTTGCTTCGATCCTTGCGACATTCAACCAGCTGACCACACTCAACAGCGTGAAGCTGAGTGTGTCACTCGCCGAGAGATATGCACAACATCCGCACTATACCGAGACATCTCAGATTGCCGATGCACCTGCTAAAAGGCTACAGCATTCACCTTCAACCCGGTCACCTTCAACCCGGTTGCAACTTTTGGCAGTATCCAGAGCTGGCTAAACGTCACAAATCTCAATGGTGAATGTGTAGAAGTGGTGAATCGGGTGGAACCTGGGACCTGAGGTGCCGGCGTACGTGCTTCATGACGGAGATGCTGTATGAGGTGTGTTGGAGCACATGACGGCTCACAAATGTGATACGCGATGTCAGCACCACTGTCGACTCCACATATCGAGGTTGGGCAAGCAACATGCGCTGGAAGAAAGATATGATCTTGTCCAAAGGGAAGCCCACAGCAATACAGACTTTGATCTAAGCCCAACACGTCACACTTATACCAGAGCTTGGCTTCATCCGTCATGTGTTCATCATGTGTCTTGTGGTGATGCAGTATGCTCTCTGGACAAGCTCAACTTCTTGTAGTGTAAACAGCGTGACAGTCACCTCGACACGCCTTATTCAACGATCAATGACCACACACTGCTGCTGATTACGCTGCTGATAAGGGACCCTACCCAGCAGGACTGACAGTGCGACAACGACCGCTAGGCTTATGATGTTCGGTCAAATAGCTGAGGCTACGAATGACATGAACAATTTGCCCTAGACGTGTTAATCGTGCGCAGTGTTCGAGACACTCTCCACTGGGGTTAGGCTTACCGCAGGTAGTCGAGCAGTGATGCTGCCCTGCCACTGCAGCTTGCATTATATCGTAACATGTAAGCACCATCATGACGATGGTGACCAGTCCGATGGTACCACGAGATCATCTACTTCGTAGCAGTGCGTGGATGAAGCACTTAGAGCTCTATTCTTTTTATAGCATGTATTAGACCTGAGCACCACAAGCCACCAGCACTGGCAGACGCAACTTACCCATTGATGCTGTTCATCGAAGCAAAACTTTCCTGATGGTGGTTCCTGGGACACTGCTAAGGTTGAGTTGTTCCCGTCCTCTACTGACGACACCACCAAGTTCATCACGTACCTGAGCAGTGCTGGACTGCGCGCACATCCTTAAACTGAGACATGGCTCAGCATGCTCGACAAGCCAAAACCTGATTATGGAGTACTCGGCAAGAATATTGCGCCCTACCGCAGCGTGCACGTCCATGCGATTGTCGATTACGTTCCCGACACCGGAACGAAGGCAAGATACAACGTGTATGAGATTGGTCCGCCTGGCACTTCAGGTTACACACCTGGACGTCCGAAGACGTCTGGCGCTGATTTGACCCTTTCTTCGGAACCAAAAGCAAAACCGAAGCTCAAGCGCGTTGGTCCTGCTCAGCGTGCGAAGAATGCACTTGAATGGACTTCCAGCAAACAGACTGCCTCGGATTTGGAGGCCACGGCTGGTTCAAGCTCATCGGCGTCAGCACAGCAGGAAAAGGGCAAGAAGCGTGGACGTGAGGGCGATGATCCTGAGGAAGGTGGAGATGGGTCAAGGAAGATTAACAAGACTTGAAGTACATGACATGGTCTTTGTCGAATGGGTATGGAGGTGTTTGGGATGCGTGAGTTTATGATCAGTGAAGAGGGTTTCCGCGCTTCAGTGGAGGGCAGAAAATATGAGCATGTTGAGACAGGCAGTTGGAGGCAGGTATGGGGTTTGTTGTTGTGCGGTTCGTCTTGCTTTTGAGCGCGACTTTCATGGTTGCCGTCCACTCCTTTAGTTACTGCTTTTGGCAGATTACTGTATGCTACCTCTTTGCATGGTCAAGCATGAGTCGAAGCGGGCCACTCATGCTTGTATTTGGTAGTGACCGTATCCACGTTTGAAGAATTGCTGTGCGTGATTGGTGTGGCAATTGTGTCCGTTGAATCCTGATTGGCTCGTACCAAAAAACAAAGAATATATGTCATCTAGTCTTTCTAGTAGTTCAACCAATCAGAAAAAGGCGTGCGTGGGGTAGTGGGTGAGTAATTTCTACTTACCTTTCTAATCCGATCAATCAACTGATCAATTCCCACAGTAACCTTGGTGCTTGCCATTCAATTCTGTCTGCACTAGCCTCGAGTGAGTAGATACTACACGTGAAGAGCTATCCGCCGTCTCTAATCATGTTCAGGTTCGATTCTCGACGCACGCAATAGCTTTGGCTCCCTGAGCCATACCTTTTGCTACCTATGAGTCCTGTGGCAAGAGGGCATGCTTTTAGCTCTTGATTTGATCTTTTTGAGCATGTTCAGTGCGTGTTACTAAAGTGGCGATTATCTGGTGAAACTGTGGAGAAGTTGCACAGATGGCGAAGTTCGGCCGGCGGTTGCATGCAGATCACAACATCGATGCTTCAGTCATCAACCATACATCAGAGTCTCGCTTTTGATCAGAGAGCTTAGCTGATCTCAATTTCGAGCTCAGGAAGTACTCTTTGCCTGATCGCGCGAGAGGTTTGGCCAAGAACCGTCAAGAGGGCGTTTCGCCACGATTCTTCTGCCTCGAATCCAGGCAAACACACTTTTCTTGGAAACTCTGGTGCCACTGCACGAACAGCATCCACGCCTTGCGCGAGGCATACACACTCTCGAATCTGAGAGGGGTTGCCGTTCCTAACACATAGACTTGTGATCAATATCGTGGACTCGAGCATTGCCACCACTTCGCTGAGGTGATTACGACGCCGCCACTCTCGCCAAGCAACACAAGACTCTGGTCGTCTGGGCACTTGGTATTCTTGTCATGCGTCGTTTTTTGCCTTATACCTCGCCATACATCACCCTTGCCCCTCTCTGTGATGTGCTGAAGACTTGCTATCGCCAGTCAATATGATATACAGAGTGACTTCTGCTCTAGTGCTTCTCCTCGAGATCATAGCGCATACGGTGACTGCGCATTCCGTGGCAAGAAATCCACTGCAATACCTGGAAATACTGAAAAGCTCTCGAATACAATCGCCGAAGGGCAGAGTGCATGCATACTCATATTTCGATATTGAATTGGAAACACGATTAGGCCAGGAGATCAAGCTAAGGCTAGAACCGAATCACGACGTTATCAAAGAAGGTGCTACAGTATCGTACCTCGGGACAGATGGGTTAGTTGCTCATACAGAGATCATCGATCGTATAGATCATCGTGTCTTCAAGGGCACTGCACATCAGAAAAATGTAGCAGGCGCATGGGAAGAGGTTGGGTGGTCGCGGATAACAGTTCTCAGAGATGGAATACGTCCTCTTTACGAGGGGGCTTTCTCTGTCCGGCATGATAATCATCACATTAAACTCAGTTCGAGCTACACTCGCACGAAACATGAGCTGGATCCTGAGCTCGAGCAAGACGAGGACGAGTTTATGGTTCTCTACAGAGACTCTGATGTTGTACCTTCACTTTCCGCGCGCAGTCTGGGGAAAGATCAATGTCTATCACGCGAACTCAGCTTCAACTCACGACCTGATCACCCTGTATACAGAGGCACAATCAGCAGGGAAGATGGTCAGTGGGGAGAGATGTCAATGGGCAGGCTCTTTGGTAAGAGACAGATTGACACGCAGAGTACTGGTAACTCCGCTGGAGTGAACTTGACCAGCTCCATTGGACAGAGTTCTGGCTGTCCATCGACGAGAAGAGTGGCTCTTGTGGGTGTTGCAACCGATTGTGGTTACACTGCGTCTTTCAACTCCACACAATCCGCCAGAGCAAATATCATCAGCGTCATGAACGCTGCATCAAGCTCGTGGGAGGCATCTTTCAA
>Ga0058698_10000073_pt1 | contig 56302 bp, 45 predicted proteins | sample AgamicAsSfe_FD_67288 | JGI IMG/M metagenome (GOLD analysis project Ga0058698, IMG submission 67288) | Agave microbial communities from Guanajuato, Mexico - As.Sf.e | ecosystem: Host-associated > Plants > Phyllosphere > Phylloplane/Leaf | place: Guanajuato, Mexico | collected 2012-05-30
GGAGGGTATGGTAATCGGTATGTTTCTGGTTCAACTTCTGTTTGGCTGATGTTGACAACTACATAAGGCTCATTGGAAGGTATGTGTACATGAACTTGAGAGGTCATAGCATTGGACAGCATGAAAGCTGTTGAGCGTAGTAGAGCGAGAGAGCAGAAAGAATGAAAAAAAGACTCGATGACTGGATGGTTCTTATGACTTTAATAGTCTAGCAATAGCATTAGTACGTTGCGCAAGGACACGCTGGTACGGCCAATGACCAAAGTCACATATTTGTACCGAAGAAATCTGCCAATGGAGCTTGGTTGACAAGAAAACAGGGTGTTGACACGACGGCGCGAACCTGAATAAACACCGATCCATCTGGTTAGTAGTAGTTTGGAAGACCAACAAAGCAGCCTGGAGCAGATAAGGAGATTCTGCGCCTGCACACGCATGCAAGAGAAACATGCAGTTCGAGCGTTTTAGGGAAAACTGCCCTATGAATTTGGCGGATATGAAACGTTACCACGGTAGGAGGCGCTACTGTGGTGACTCGAGAGGAGAAGGTTTCGTGCGTATTTTGTTTAGGTGTTGGCACCGTCGAGGAGCATCGGTACATTCGCCATCATTACCACAAGAGATTGTCCGTCTAGACCCAAATCACCGGCCCTTACGACCCGACAACACAGCATCGCGCTCGCACTATGAAGGGACCGAGAAGCTGTCAAGGAGTCCTTCGACATCATAATCCTCACAAAGACAGGATGTACTGCCTGTCAGCGAGCAATAACCGGAAGGTATAATGAAACAAGAGGGGTATAAGCTGTCTCCAGAAGCGTTGCTTCATGAATAAGACCAATTCTCCTTCTAGAGCAGACAACTGTCGCTAAGGAAAGCCTGGAGAGGATCCGGAAATCCCAATTGGAAGAAAACATGTTGCGGTTTGGATGTGGTGGAGAAGGTGGAAGGAGCCGGAGCTAACATCAGACGTTGACGAGGCCCCGGCAGGTCGCCACGACTTGCCATGCATGACATAATCCTTAGCGCGTCAGTCTGCAAACACGCCAAACAAACCTATGATGACACTACCATTCCGACTTTCGTGGTTCGCGAATCAAATCCGTTTTCCCATGTTACGATAGTCTTCAAAGGCTCGTGATGCCGCCCCGAATACTTCTAAGAGGGCCCAGGGCTCTATCGTCGCCATCGGCAGCCTGGGTCCGTCTGCGGCCTCAGCAGAGGTTTGCCTCGAGCTCCGCAAATGCACCGGAGGTTTACGACGTCGTCTGCGTAGGCGGTGGACCAGCAGGTCTGAGTCTCCTGACCGGTCTGAAAGCATCGCCAATCACAAGCGGGCTGAAAGTTGCACTCATTGAGGGACAAGATCTACACAAGAATCGATTATCACAAGATGCTAGTTTGGAGAGCTTTTCCAATAGATGCAGCTCCCTCACCCCGGCCTCCGTGAAGAATTTACAGGGTACGAACGAGCGTGTAAAGTGTATGATAGTTCCGGTCTGACGTGAGCGAAATAGAAATCGGAGCATGGGCGCATGTCAACACACCCCGGGTGCAGCCATACCAAGAGATGCAAGTATGGGACGGCGTCACTGATGCGCGGATATCGTTCGATTGGCACACAGCGAAACCTCTCCTTACTCCTCGTAACCCGGCGCAGCCTACGACGATCGCCTACATGATCGAGAACGTCAATACGGTTACCGCTCTGTTGAGCCGGCTCGAACAATTGGGCGGTGTCGACTTTTACACATCCACAAAGGTCAACTCGATAGATCTGGGTACAGATACAGAGAAGATGGACTTCTCATCATGGCCAATGCTCACGCTATCCAATGGAAAGACATTGGCAGCTAGGCTGTTAGTCGGAGCCGATGGTGCGAATAGCCCAGTGCGGACTTTTGCAGACATTGAGTCGCGAGGCTTCGATTATGGTAGACACGGTTTAGTGGCTAGTCTGAAGCTCGAGGGGCAAGGCTGGGGCGGTCCAGATCACAAGATCGCATACCAGCGGTTCTTGCCAACCGGCCCCATAGCTATGCTGCCCCTTCCAGGAAACATGTCGACACTTGTCTGGAGTACCACGCCGGAGCGTGCCGCGAAGCTCAAGACGTTGTCACAAGAGGATTTCGTTGCAATGGTCAATGCGGGTTTCCGACTGTCACCCACAGACTTGGAGTATCTACACACACTCTCATCTGGACAGGCAGAAGAAGTTGCATGGCGAGAGAAACACACACCTGTCGACGAACATGCGATACCAACGCGAGTAGCACACGTACAAGACGGTACAGTCGCATCCTTCCCACTTCGCATGCGACACGCGGATACATACACTGGTGAACGAGTTGCGCTGGTTGGTGATGCGGCACACACTATACATCCGCTCGCGGGCCAAGGTTTAAACCAAGGCCAAGGCGATGCTGCGGCGCTCGTTCGAACGATATCACATGCAGTGCAAACTGGCCAAGACATAGGATCAACGTTGGCGTTGGAGAGCTATACCAGCGAGCGATACGCGGAGAATAATGCAATGCTGGGCGTATGCGATAAATTACATCGACTGTATAGCGTTGAATCGGGCCCGCTTGTAGGATTGCGAAGTCTCGGATTGAGAGCTGTTGATGCAATGGGTCCACTAAAGGGTTTCTTCATGAGCCGCGCTGCGGGTGGATCTTAAACGTCCGTACTTGTATCTGTAAACATATGTATGCATACCTAGGTAGCTTGGCAACACAAAACAACATACGATTTCTAAACAACCACCACCGAAGAATCCCGATATGCTGTTCCGCGGACGATACGCGGCTTACGCATTTTCCCTGCATCGCGGCCCCACTAATAATCTGGTCCTTCGGCACCTCATGGAAACGTTAAAACAGACTTGCTCCTACGACAAGTGAGCTTACATATCTCACTAATCGACCATGGCAGACCACACGAGTGAGATTGAGACTTATGGCAGCAACGATGACTTCTGGATCTTTGGATACGGGTAATGCTGCCGAACGAACAAGCCTTTCCAAACACGACGTAGCTAACGCCTCGGTCTTAGGAGCTTGATATGGAAACCACCGCCACACTACGGTACGGCCCGAACAGAACGTTCTCACCACGAAAAGCAAACATCCCATGTTACTGCGATTGAAAATGCATTTCTTGATCTAATTGCGAGGAATAGATCAACGGGTTCCAGGATTTATCGAAGGATATGTGAGGAGGTTCTGGCAGGTATGTTTTTTTTCATCGATGGAGAGATGTGGTGAGATGATCTTCTTTGCTAATGGTAGTAGGCGAGGTATGAACATCGTTCGATGGATACATGGAGAAGCGGGTCTCTTTCATGCAGAGTATGCTAATGTTGGCATGATACAGTGAAGATCACCGGGGAACGCCCGAGGCTCCAGGACGTGTTGTCACTTTGATCGATAAAGCGCATTGGGAGACTCTGACAGACACTGTAAGTAATCGTCTGACCTCTCCCGTATTCACCCTATTCACCATATACGAATGCACTCAAAATGCCTCCTGCCATAAATCTAATAGCAAAATCCAGCATGAATCCACCGGGCGCGTGTGGGGCGCTGCATACCATATTCCCGCCTCTCATGTAAAAGAGGTGCGCGAGTACCTCGACATCCGCGAGATAAATGGGTATTCCATTCAGTTCACGCCATTCCATCCTGCTATTAGTACAGCCGAAGTCACGTCCCCACCTCACGACTCGGAGCCGAGTGAATCCGAAAGAGGCATGTGGGCGGGCATCCGAGCTACCAACTCAATAAGCGTGACTGAGGAGGCGGGAAGTATCAAGTGCCTGGTGTACATTGGGTTACCAGAGAATCCGCAATTCTTGGGCGCGCAGGATCCTGATGCTTTGGCGAGAAAGATATTGGAAAGTATGTTTAGTTTCATTTTCGCGACTGTTGGGTCATTTCCTACTAGTAGACACATGCTGATCCGGTTGTAGGCAAAGGACCAAGTGGCGAGAACAAGGAGTACCTTTACAATCTGGAGATTGCGTTGCTTGGATTAAGCCACAACAGTGGAGACGCCCACGTGAGCGATTTGGTACGACGATGCAAACAATTGGAGCAGGAAGCTGGAGTCGGAAAGGAGGAAGGCAACAGTAGTAGTCAAGGGTTGTACAGGGTAGGAAGCACGGAGGAACAAGAGGAGGTTGAAAAGTAGCATGGAGCACAGCGGACAAGTCCGTAATGTAACATCACCTGTGGCGATACGCACTTGACAACAAGATCGAGCCAATCGAGGCCTCTGCAAAACGTCGCTCGGGCTATTATGATTACGAAGCAGATCGATCTGCATGCAACCACCAATAACGCCAGGCAGATGGATAATGCGCTTAGAATATACAAGAAGAGAATGCTAGGGACTATGCCCACGCGCCGACTAGTGCCATTAACAACGCTCCTCCTACGACACTGGCACAGGCCTGCAGTCGCCGCTTCCCACGTAAAGTGACATAGCTTTCGTCACTGAGGAAGTCTTCAGCCAGAAGCTCCACCAGGCCAGCAAATAGCAGCAAGCCACTGGATATGGCGTTCATGAAGCCTACGGTCAGTAAGCCAGCTTCACTTGCTGGGTCATACAGAGTGTGAATAGCTAGACCTATCGCCTGGCCGATCGGTGTAGTTGTTCCGTAAGCCAGAGCCATTAACCACGGTTTTGGAGAGCCCTCGGGGAAGCGGATAGCGCTGATCCTGGAGCCGAGTGCGAAGCCTTCGAAGGTTTGGTGGAAGGAGATGGCCACAAGGAAGACAATGAAGGCGGTGCCAGTGGCGACTGAGAGCGCCATACCTATGAAGACGGAGTGGAAGAGGATTCCAGCCTCTAGAAGGAGACATTGCAACAGTAACTTTTTATTCTGGGCTTCTGTCTTCTCCTGGTCGTCTTCGGACGACTCGCCGCCAGGTCGATGAGTGTGATTCTGAGCACGGGGACCGGGCAGTAGGCGCGACTCGTCTTCTGAAAGCTCTTCGTTTTGGTGTTCCAGCTCTTCTCTGCTTATTTCAAGATCCGAGTCGTTGTCGTCGTCTAGAGATTTTCGGCCCAGGGGTTCGTTGGGTGTCATGGGCGATGCCAGTGAAAAGGACGGTGATCGGCCTGCCATCAGATTGGCTGATGATTCGACGTCATGCAGCATGATGCCCGGCACGTTGCCGTTCAATCTTGGCGTGCCGTTGCTAAACCTCCCATAGCTGTGGCTTCTCTTGTGACCGGGGCGCGCATTCGCATGGTGATGGTCTAGACCCAAGTCACCAGTTGAGTGTGAGTGGCCTGCTCCTCTTGATGCGAAGAACATCTCAATCCCTACCACCATAAACACCGATGACATGGCTATTAGACCCGGCATAGCCGGGTAGCCCTGGTTCCAGAATCTGGGAAGACATGGGTCGGTAAGGGATTCGAAGGCGGTGGGCAGGAGATGGACGAAGGCGGTCGCTATCAGGACACCGGTGCCGAAGTGCCTAGATATAAAGAGGAATTGGTGCGGAACAGGTATCGAGGGAAAGCGCTTGACGACGATGGGAAAGGAGCAAGCTGCGACATGGTCAGTGGTGTACTCATGTGTACGTGAAGCAACATGCGCACCTGCAGTACTCAGCGTGAGTATCAAGAACAGCGCGAAGACATGTACTGGCGTGTTATAGTATCCCTTGCCGCCCTTGCTTCCACATTCCGGTCGTTCCTCGTCCTCTTGCTGTCTTCGGAGCAATTCCGCGTGGAGGATATGCGCAGGTATTTCTGAAAGCCCTAAATCAGAGGAGCGCGGTTAGTGTACGGACGCCACAGTCAGCAGAATAAGCACGCATACCTGCTGCAATTCCGTCTGCCTGCATTGCGGATGTTGACAGAGCTTCCGGAAGTTGAAGGTACGCGTGGTTCCATCGCGCTTGCCCAGTAGTCGCCGGGGGCCGGAGGCTCTTTATTCCTCGGCTCCTTCACCTGTTCACACACTCTCCGGGTCCGCGTGTCGACGTGCCTTCTTCCCTCTGACTGCGAATTGCATACGTACGCGTGTTTGCGGGCTTCACTTGCACCCATGTATACAAAAAGTATTTCCGAGCGCGCCGGAAAGCCAAGAGTGCGTCATACCCGGTATCGTTTGAACCTCAGAGACGGCAACTCATCAAAACTCGACAATGCATAGGCTATCGCGCGCTCCGGCTACTGGTAGTGTCGGCTGTGGCGTCCTCGACTCCCATCTTGACTATTCTAGACATTCTAGACAGGCAACATGTCCATGGAACATCATGCAACCCTAGCCACTGGCCATGGATGGTACTATTTTTGATCCCTTTCGGTCCAAAGCCATCCGCGAATCCTATTGCCTACATATATAGACAGACCCTGTGCCGTCTGCCGTCTCACGGAATCATTTCGCATACCCGTCTGAGACCAGCATAGGGCGTCGCGCGTCTTCATCATCGTTCGAGAGATTGGCATCGGCGGAGACACCCCGTCACACCCGACTTCGCTTCTGCAGCCTAACACGAATCGGGTCCTTGATAGTTTCACATCTCGCGCCCCTCCACCACCTCCAGTAACATCAAAGACGATACAGGCGCAGCCCGACATCGTCCCGGCAGATGTCAGAACCAAAATGGTGGTACTCGAGCATGGATTGGGAAAGTCTGGCCTAGTCACCACTCGCAACGTCTTCCCGGCTACACCCTGCTAAGCCCCACCATCTACCACATCTCAGAACAGGACAATTCGGCATATTGCTAATTCTGTGACGGGAAGAACCGCTCGAGGGCCCGAAGGAGCCACCCAAGGGAGACTTAGCGGCTTTAACCGACAATGTCTAATCAGCAAGACTTCTTGTTCGTCGATGCAGCTCAAGCAAAGACGTCTCGCCAAGGTCGCCGCAATGCTCGTTCTTTTGTCATGCAGAACGCGCGGAGGAAGAACCCTTGGTCTACAAGCAAACATGGTGCAAAACAAAGGAAAACTGGAAGTCCCGAAAGCGCAAGTCCCAACAGTACATGTGCGTCAACGCCAAAAACAACCACGCCAAGCCCACCAATTGTTGCGAACAAGTCTGACTACTTTTCCTCCCCAGAGTCCAAGGGCTATGCAATAGTCAGAAAAGATGTTTGTCCAGACTGTCAGATTTTTCTGTGTCGCCCTGGTGAGAGGCTATGCCAAAGATGTCTTTTGCTCAAGCCTGCGGCGCCTGCAGAAGACCCAAATAATCAATTATTCGACCCTTTTCGGACATCGTCTGTCGAAGTTACCCGCAGCGTATCGGAACTGTTGAAGCATTGTAAGTGACAGTCCCTGCATCCTTGTTTGCATCGACGTTTCCCAGTTTGCCGGGTTCGTGACATGGCAACGCTGCCCAGCATGTTGGCCAAGAGCGCAGTGCAATGGCGGGGAGAGCGCAGAGTCTAGACTGCAGTCGATTGCAAGGCGTCAAACAGCCCGATGGGTGGTGGTCTTGGTTTCCGTACGCTGACTAGTATTGTGTAGTTTCAACGGAGATGGCGCCCGGTATCATCGCAGTCGACGTTCGGCATCGGTCGACCTTGATGAAGTCGGACTGGTTTGGTACAGCAATCGGTAACTCAGGGTTCATGCACAGCCTGCTCGCTACGATTGCGCTACACGCCTGGGTATTCGGGAAAGACACGATTGATGCCGTCTTATATCATCGAGCACAAGCTATTGCTGCTGTTAATGCCGCGATACTGACACCGGATGGCGTCTCGGATGCGAACATAGGCGCAGTTTTCAATTTACTCACCATAGAGCAGGGACTCCGTCTGCCATGTTTCGAACTGCATGAAGACCACGCAGCCCAACTCGAGATTCATGAGAGAGGTTTGCAAAGAATGGTGCAGTTGCGTGGAGGATTACGAGCAATCAACACAAATCGCATCCTCCAGGCTTTTATGCTTTGGTGTGTAGCTAAAACTCCCACGTTCTGTCCCGAACCGGGTTGGCATGTGCTTACTGAGCATCAGGCATTCGACCGCTCACGCCATCTTCAACTTCCAACCACCAAGCCCCTCTACATTGGATTTCATCAGCACGTCCGGTTTCCCACATCATCCTCCAGGCTACCGGCGGCACATCTCACAGCATCTAATCGACTACTGCCGGCATGCTGGTATCAAAGAGTCGCTCAATGCCCTGGTGGAATCGGTGCTCTTCCTGATAGCCGATCTCAACGCCTGGTTCAGTGATCCCGAAAGTTTCTTAGACCCTCTCGATATTCAGAACTTCTCGTGTGCCTTGGAGTGCCTCTTACTTACATGGCTACGTGAAAACGAACATCTTGCTACCCCACTTGAAGATGCGCTTTGCGTTGCGTTGCTCATATTCACGGTGCGCACGACAGAAGCATTCAATCAGCAGTCTCACGTTCACCATCTTCACTTTGCGGCAAGCAAAAGATTAGAGAAAGCGTTGAACTGTACCATTCGTACTGAATGGCAGCATTGCCCCGACCTTCTGCTCTGGATACTCTCTATTGGCGCGATATCAGCGGAGCCCTCGCCGGATAGCACATGGTTTGTGTATCAAACATCGCTCGCTTGTGCAGAATTCGACATCCTTTCGGCCGAAGCGCTTCTCGAACGACTACACCTCTGCGGCTGGGTCAGCTACAAGCTCAATGACGCTGTATGTCATCTATGGGACAGGGTTGTTAATCTCAGGTTAGATGACCGTACATTCTTGCCTATGCATTCGTTTGCTTATACTTGAGTTTGTCTTGTACGTAGGCTTGCGCCATTCTTCGAAGCACCCTCGAAAGCTGAAGACGCCAATAGTCCTGTTGGACCGTTACAACAACACGTTGCCGAACCGGACCTCAACGCGTGGGAGAGCATTGACTGGGCCGCGCTGAGTCTGGGTCTGGATCATCCAAACGAAGGGAATGAAGATAATCCCGATGACCGAGGTGCGACAGCAGAGACTTGCGGCACTGGAGCGACAGACGAATCGTTGTATACCTTTGGCAGCGGCTATGCTTTCACGTGTACGTATAGCCTCGGCCGTTTTGAGATCCCACTAATGCATGTATCAATGAGTGCTAATGATTTTGGCGAATCTACAGGGCCCACGACCCAGCATTCATACCCACCCTGGATGAACGGATCGCATAGTCACCACGAACAATAGGCCAAACTTTTCATTGTTGCTAGATTGTTGCCTTGAAGTGCACACATCTGCGCTTGGTCAATCGATCAACAGCACTCCAACTTGGAGTCAATTTGACGCTCCACACTATAATCGAGCATATCGTAGCAGTGTCCCGTTTGGTGTGTAAAGCCGTTCACACATGTTACTCCCTCGTGCAGTATCGGTTCGACCTTATATTTCCACCCAGTTGGCTATGGTGATCGAGATGTGGCATTATTTCCATATCTACAGACTTCTCAATAGGCTGTGATGATGGCGTTACTCAGTTTCCATGCCGTTAGGATCTCCTTATGGCAAGAGGAGACAGACTATGGGCGTTTTCAATGCTGGGCCCAAAAGGATCTTCCAATACACACAGGTCCTCGATGTCGTTCTTATGTCAAGTATGCACTTTGGTATCCCTCGATCTACAATCCTCAATTCCTGCAGAACGTTACCAGTCTGATAGATTTAGCCGTGGTACGGCATTGCTCTAGTCAAGCGCCGACACCTCCGACACGTTTCCGTCAGCTGTAGCTGAACAATTTGATTTCCTTCCACCCTTCGCATCTATCAGCGTATCAGGCGCAGACCTCATGTCATAGTAACTACTACGAGCTCAGAGGGAGACTGATGAGTTCAGAGGTGAAACCTTAAATATTTTCGAAGGAGGTACTCAGCTCTTACATTCACCGATTTTCTAGTGTGAACGTACGAGTAGTCACAATGTGTGTATGTGTGAGATCACACGGCCCTCTCTCGGACAACTACATAAACCTTCCTCTTCCTTATTTCTTGGGAAAGAACCAACATCAACTCAACCCCAACATCTCCGCCTCCGCCAGAGTTGTTCTTCAACTTTCCTTCTTGATCATCCAACGGCCACGAAAAGCCCTGCCCTTGTTGTACTCTCTCGATCAAAGACACAGCTACCAACTGATAGCGTCCGCAAACTATGGCCAAAAGCATCTTCATTGCACTTCCAAACGACCTCTTGGACCAAATCTTTGCAGATGTGGACCGCGAAGATTTGATAAACCTTATCAAGACGCATCAATCTTTCATGAAATCCGCTCAGCGGCACTTGTTCCACACAATCAACCTTCCAGCACAATCTACCTTGGGCAAATCTTTTGTCACATATGACAACAAGATTATCGATGCATCGCAAGTCCAGGAATACATACGATGGGAACAAGATCATAATCGATATCTTGACGCAGGGCCCTCGATTTTGCTACCGATACCAGATGCTCAGATGCCACCAGACTACAAACAGGAGAAGGCCTACAAAAGGGTGATGGATCGACAGCGTACCTGTGCTCTGATCCTGCAGGCTATCACATTGACACCGCACCTGGCAGACTACGTCCGTCATGTTCAGATAGATTCTGAGTGGGGCTCACCACTCTTTTTCAATTCGCAAACTTACACCATACTCAACAAACTACCGAAATTGCGTAGAGTCGAAATCGTTATCAAAGACTGGGTGGCAGGTCGAGAATGGATCCCAATCCAGCAAGTTTGTGTACAGCAGCTATTCGACATGCTTAAAGACCTCCGAATCCAGACAATCGTTTTGAAGACACCATCGGTCAGGATTCTGAGCAAACTGATGCAGATACCCACCATCCGGTCTTTCGCAATTGACACCGTTACCGAATCTCTGGACGATTATCACCCCTCGTCGTTTGAGCCTACTATCCTTCCCAACCTTATATCCTTCGATTCCAGGAATTTCACAATAGGCCCTGCTAAAATGGTAAAACTGCTCAGTCAGGCCAAAAACCTCCAGTCACTGCTCATCACCACGAATTCGGACTATGTCCGCCCAATGAATTTTGAGGTTGCCAATGGTACCCTGATCGTATCCACTCCAGGCATTCTAAAAGCGAGTCTGGGGCCTAATTCTTCCTTGAAAGAATTAGCACTGCTAGAACCGGCGGGCGTATATTTTACAGAGGGTCGTCACTTTCGTGACCATCTCCACCCTACCATCAACGCCAATTTCTCGTTCCTCAAACACCTGCGAATCCTGAAGATCACCTCGGCCTTTTGGTACAATCGCCATTTCGACCTACCCAGCGCACCCGAAAACGGCTGGATGTGGAAGAAACAGGACCGCTGTGCTGCTCGCGTGTACAACTTCCTCCCTCCATCGCTCCGCGAATTGGAAATCCAATTCATGTGGCCCGAAGTTGTTTTCGCCGCGGGCCTTGGCTATCAGACACACTTTCCTTTGACACCTCAGGCTACCCAGTTGAAGGGTTTTGAATGGATCAAGGAATTTGCGGAGCAGAAGCAACGTAAGAAAGGTGTTTTGCCAGAACTGGAATGCCTTAGATTGGTCGAGGTTAAGGGATCGATCGTCGGTGGGGGCCCTAAGATGTATGCCACGAATACCTATTCACCACCGGAAGTGATGAGGGAAGTGTTTGAGAATGCTGGGATTAAGCTTGTCATAAAGCTTTCAAGTTCGTTAGCGAGCGAGTGGTAGCGCAAGTCACATGATGAACTTCCATGCTTCTAAGCGTATCAAGGTTGTATTTCTGTCTATCGTACCGAGACAAATGGTGGCTCTACCGCTTTAGTACAACCAATGGAAAACGGAGATGTACCTCCTCTATGTATCAGCTTAAGGCTTCCCATGCTTGATAGCTCTAATTTGAATCTTCAACTTGATGCCTCTATCCCCAAACGCCCTTTTCAGTTCCAACGGCGGGTCCCAGTCAAGGACCGAATCACAATCATAACGATCGCCCGTTCTACTTATACGTCTTCTATCGGCTGGAACCAGTCCCTCAAGTACCTCGACATTCTTCAGATGAGGAAGTTGTGAAGCATCAGGAGCAACGAGCTCATGTATCCAATTCCACGCTGGTTTCATTCTCATCTTCGCTTCGTCGGAGGTCATACGGAAGAATGCTGCACAGTAGCCCATGCCAACGGCAAAGACGGCAGACATGCCATTGAAGTCTACACGAAGGGAGGATAGAGATGGAGGCAGTAAGTTGACGATAGATGGACGGATAATCTCCTCGCGCTTCCACAGAAAGCCTTGAAGGCCTTCATTGCTACGGCCGAACCACAAGCTAGCGGGTATATGTAGTCGCTTGAGAGCGGAGAGACCTGAGAAGGGCATGCAGGGGAGTTGTTCCTGCTGCCACTGGCATGCTGGATCTTCAAGTATTGTCATGTCCGTTAGGGTTTTGGTTGCGTGAATCAAGCGCTTCGCTAAGGTGATTGTGGTATCAAAATGAAGTAAGTAGTATTTGATGTCGAATTCTCGCAAGACGATGTTTGCGTACTGCTGGGCGATGACTGGTGAAGAACGAAGCATACAGTCGTTGAGAATAAGACTCAGTCCAACCTTTCGTTGTGGCTTCAATGTGTTGAGCATATCCATGAGCGTAGAGTAGTCCTGGACGGCTCCCCGGACCTTTTCCTCGAGATTCTCAATCATGTCTTGATGCTGACTATCAGGAAAGGGGCGAGCGATGATCTTGAGCGTGACGTGTCGGATTGCCGGCAGGCAGTTCAACACTTCCTGCGTTGCATCTGCTAGACGAAATTGTGCCCGGCTGTCAAAGACAAGTTCAAGATAGCGTATCGGTCCAACGAGAGTGTTGCCGGATCGTGTCTCATCTTGGCTGCCATGAATGCTGCCCACAAGCTCTTTGCATGCTTCTTGTGCACCGTTCCCGCGTACAAGAAGTCTTCGAATACTGTGGCGCACTGCATTGGCTGGTGGAGCAAACTTCGGATGGGCTTTGCTCAAATGTTTGAGCGTGTCGTCGTCGTCTATGAAATACTCAAATACGTATGCGAGAAGTTCGATCGGGATAGTAGTAAGAGTCAGAGAGGACATGTTTCCTCTGGGTCAAGTGAGGACGGTTGGAGTTGGTTGCCTGGAAGATATAATACTTGAGGACTACGGTAGATACCGATCACCGTGATTGGCCAACTGTTAGTCCTTCCCCCTTCGGTCACCGCGTCTACAGATTCTTTCCATCTTTGGTCACCGCGCTGTCTGGACCTTGCATATAATGCACAGTCGTTGTTCAGATCCGCATTGCCGGTTTCGGTGACGAGAACCTTACCATAGCCGACGGATGACCTACAAAAGATGCAAAACTTGTTGTTAAGTTGTTCATTTCATTCTCTCTTTGGTACAAACGTAAATGTGCCGCACTCTAGGCAGTCAACTGACGGAAAATGCAACCAACCATGCAAGAAATTGAACGCTAATCCATGCAGAAATCGACAAACATATAACCAGGCCATTTCAAACAAGCCCAGCGACCAGATAAGCAATCATAGGCTGCTTTCGTTCTTTGTGACCAGCGCCGAATCAAAATGCTGATTTCAATGCTTTCCCGCTCCTGTATACGCCATAAATGCAATCAATGTATGAGGGAACGATCATAGACTAGCCTCCGTACTACCATCGTCGAGGTCCTCGGGGTTTGCGACATTAGCGTCATCGTCGTCGTCCTCATCCGAAGTGCTGCTATCGTCGTCATCAGCATCATCTTCGTCATCGTCGTCGTCGTCTTCATCCTCATCGTCCTCATCTTCGTCGTCTTTTTCTACTGGCATACCGGGTACGGGCCGCCATTGCACGTAGTCGTGCTCGACCCAGCGCTTACTGCGCGGAAGCACATATGGGTCGAATGGAAAGTACGCATCCATTAGGAAAGCCTCTTCACCCTTTTTGCCAGTGAGAGCAGTCTCTCGGCCGCCAATACCATTGAGATAACCACTGGCCAGGCTGCGAGAGAGTCGCACACGCTTGTTTGTCTCTACCAGGGTATCGACGTAAGTGAAGCGGAGGTGCTTAGCAATGCGGCCGAACTGCTTGACAATGTCTGGTGCGCAGATTCTGAGTGGATTGAGTTTGCAGAAGATGTTACGCCGTACGATTTCGAGGGTTGATCGGTGCCACTGGAAGTCGCCTTCGTGGTACATGATGTCTGCATCAGTAGGCAATGTGCCGTCGGGCGTGACAATGAGGTCGCGCCACCGGAAGCAGAAGGCATACAATAGTGCCTGTGCGATGGCGTAGTATGTGCCATACCGGCGTAGATCCGGGCCGATGCACTTTGGTTCGTGCAGTACACGCAGACGCTCCAATTGCGAGCAAAGTGTGTCAAAAACATCGCGGACCACAAAGCCTGGAACGTGAGCGCCACGCGCGATGTAGGAGGCGAGGTAGGCACATGCAGATGCTCGTATTAGTGGGGGTCGATTTTGGTCGACAGCTAGTTGCGAGCAGGTATCCACGAACCGCACTACGAAATCCGTTGACATCTGACTGAAATGGAAAAGCACGAACTGAGTATGTCGTGAGCGGTAGGTTGGGATGATGATGGACTGGAATTGGGCGATAAGGGTTTGGTATGTGCGGTCCATCTCTTGAAGGTCTCTCCGTTCAAAGATTGAGTCGTAGTAGGAGAATTGTACGTCCATGACGGTATCGAGCTTGAGCATCATGTCTTTGATATCCTTGAGTCGTTGCTCCTCTGGATCCAGACTTTCCTCGCTTGACACGGAACCGTCGTCGCTCGCGTCGTCGTCGTCGTCTTCTTCGTCATTGATGGCGTCGCCAACCAGTTGCTCCTCCAAGTCGTCGTCCATGTCATCCATGTCCACCTGCATCTGCGCATCGATCTTGCACAGCTTATCAGTCACAAGTGCCAAAATCTCGCCCTTGATCTCTGGCGCATACTCTGTGACCCTGAAGATGTTTCGGATGTACTCGACGTGTGTCTTCGCGCTGTCGTTGGAAAATGGGAAGGTGCTGGAGATGACGGGTGCGAGGAAGGAACTCGCCATTGGACTGTAACGTAGTATTCCCATGAGGGTCTCGTGTATGCGCGCTTGTAGGCGTACTCTTTGGATGGGCGGGTCGTCCTGCTGCCTAGCATTGACGGACGGCGTGTTCAGAAACATGTCGACAAGCATCTGCAGCACAGTAGACATGTAGCTGGATTGAACCGAGAGCAGCCTGCGCAGAAAGATTCGGTAGGAGCGTAGGAAGTCTTCATTGCGCGCAATCCAGCTGCAATCGATGACGGCGTGCACCAGGCCTTTGCAGTTACTGTCGAGTTTTGGCGTGTGTTCCGAGAGTGCGATGACGTATTTTTGCAAGAGTCGTGATAGCGGTGCACTTGTTGATGTCGGCGGTTCTTTGAAGAGGGCCTTGAGACCGTCGTAGGCTGCCTTCTCGCCTGTCGCATGCTTCTCTATTGCTCGCCGCACCTCCTCCCCCACTAGCTCCAGACTCTTCTCATGGTGCTCGCTCAGTATGCGTACGTCGACTTCGGGATCGAATGTGACTCGGCGGCGTTTGAGTTGATTCGGGACAGTGTTTTCGGCGTCGGACGAGTGGTCGGTTTGTTTGCGTTTGAGGCTGCCACCCGCGCTCGGGGCGGCGGTGCTGAGAGTCCTGTTCATCGTGGCAATAGCGACCATGTTGAGTGGAAATGGGTGGCGAAAGGTTTACATTTGAGCAGGCACGTGAAACCTAGAGAAGCGTCGTCTGTCGGGTGGGTGGTGAAACTGGAAGTGAGGACGGCGGGGGTGAACGCACGCGACTGTGCTGCAGTATTGAGCCCCGAGAGAATTTCAGCGGGTCACTTAGGTAAGCCAGACCTGTTCACTATGGTTCGCCGATCCACCACCAAAATCACTGCAAAAATCCAAGAGGGATGCATTTCATTGGTCTTTAATTGTGTGTCAGATTATAAAGATATAGTCTCTTCGCCGCATCCTACAGCGGCTTGCATCTGGAATGCTCAATCACAGATACGCAAGAATTGATAGCAGACTTGCGGCTTGAGCTGGCCCACCATGTCTTGCCATTCTGTGAGCTGCGGTTGGGCCAAACAAATGCTTCCTAGGCTTCCTATGGGTTCTTCAAATGTCACCTACGATCTTGCCTCTCGGAGGTGGGTGTGGTAGGCTCTTATGCTGGTTGAATACATGAACGGTCATGTCCATGTTCACATCTCACCGCATTGCGCAATAGCGATATCTTGCACTGGCTTTCCTTCTGGGTTCGCTACTGTTCGTGTGTTCTCAATCTTGGTGACAACGTCCATGCCTTCAATGACATTTCCGAAGACAACGTGCTTGCCGTTCAGGTGAGGGGTGCCGTTCTTCGCAGTGATGATGAAGAACTGGGAACCGTTGGTATTGGGACCTGAGTTCTAGGTCTGTTAGTGACGTACTTGGCTAGGCGGCTTACATGAACTTACAGCCATAGATAGAAGACCAGGTTTGTCGTGCTTCAATGTGAAGTTCTCGTCGGCAAACTTTTCAGTTCCCCAAATGGTTCTCGAGCCTGTGCCATTGCCGTTTACAAAATCGCCGCCTTGGATCATAAAACCTTTGATCTACGATGGTCAGTATGGTCAAAGTCAAAACCTCTAGTACTGCAACTTTGAATGGCACTTACGACGCGATGGAACTTGCAGCCTTTGTAGCCTTGTGGCTGCCCTCGGCTGTTTTTCGTCTCTCCAGTGCAGAACTGGCGGAAATTCTCAGCCGTCTTTGGGACTACATCTTTGAACAACTCCATCTTGATTCTACCGAGCTTCTCCCCTGTTTTCGCTTATGTCAGTCACCATGGTCGGGTCGCGGGGCGTTTGTCCGACTGTGGGTTAGGCCAAGAACGACGCGTAGCAATGGCGCGGGGTGAGGGGTAAAGAGACTATCTGGGTCACATGGGTGGATGCATACCTCCTAGGGTGATGTCGAAGAAGACGATTGGGTTGGGCTCGGCAGTCTCCGCCATAGTTGCAGTGCTTGAAGATTGGAACTAGTGACGTTAGACGGGCTTTTGCAGCAACGGTGAAGGAGTCGTGCGGTAACTGAAGAACAGCGATCTGTCTAGATAATTCCCAAGATGTGCCGAGGAGAGAAAATGATGCAGAAAGCAGGGGAGTAAGGCTGCTGCAAGTGGTGGACGATGTTCATGTGGATACTCGCAGATTGTTAGCGGCCGGGGAAGACTCCACTCGGAGAGCAGGGATCCGACATGTCTACGCAACACGGCGGGCTTCGATCTGAGATTGTACACTGCAGCTGAGATATGGGACTCAGAGCGAGTCGTAGTAGTAGTGGTGGTAGTCATCGAGCGCAGTCTCATCTGTTAGGCGTCCGGGGGGTCAGCAATTTGTTAGATGTGATAGCACCTGCATGCGACGGCATCAATGCGGGCGACGAAACCCTGCTTGGAGGCGCATTGCGTGGACACTGTCTGTGACACATGCATGGTTCAATAGCAAGCAACACCCAGCGCACCACCATCTTGCAACCAACTTCACAGTTAACCATTCCTCGCCACCAGCCACTCCAAGACGCCCCAGTTGCGTTCGGTAAGACGGGTAGTGTTATCATAGATGGTCCTGGTTGCCGGTCATCCTTGGCACCTGCCGTCGACGTTAGCGACGCCTTTGCGGCCTTTATCCGCCTCAAGACCGGCACCTCGCCCGTTCTGACACTCGGCGACCCATCCACTGCCCTTCACCACCCCAACGAGTCCAGAGTCTGTCGCGCAGCCATTTGCACTCTCCGCATCGCATGGCCGATAACAGTGCTCTTGTCATTAACCGCTAGCGATTGTGGCACGGGCAGTCACCGCGAGCGACCATAGCCTCTAAGAAGCCGACTCTCCATCGCCACAGCCGCAGTCGTTGCCGTCACCATCAACTGATCCCATCAACCACACCGGCCCTTCTTCCAGCCTAGCCCGCCGCTGCCGCCGCCTCGACGATATCGCAACCACCACTCCCGTCGATAGAGCGTGTACCTTCGTAGTGTCGAGTCGCCCCCCTACTTGTTTCACGTGTACCAGGGCTCTCCGCATCCGGCCAACTCCCCACGTACACGCGCATCACTGCTTCGCGTCTCTCTACAGCTGCGTGAGCAATCCTGTCCGTGAACGGAATAGCAGAGACGCCGCTATCCATCATGTCCAACATCTTTGTCTACCCGAGGCAGAACGCACCTGCCCCAACAGATGGCTCCAACAGCAACAACAACAACAATAATAACAGCGGCCCCACCAGTTCGCCGCTGCTTTTCTTCGTTGCCCTGGGTTTCGGTGTCGTCTTCACAAACTTATGGTAGGCGCTGGCAGTTGGCTTCGCAACTGCTCCCTCTTACTGACTGCTTCAGGATTATCGTTGGCGTCAAGTATTGCTTCCGATATAATCGCCGTCGCGCGGCCCAGGCTGCCGCAGATGGCGAACCAATTGACATGACCAACATGCCTCGCCCGCATAGGAGGAGGAGGGAGAAGAAGCTGATGACCATGGACGAGGTCAACGAGCGATTCCCACTGACAAAGTATAAGCAATGGAAGTCAAGTCGCGAGACCGAGGGTTTACCAGCCAACGGCGGCATCGCGACTGCGCCCCAGAGCAGAGCAGCAAGCTTGAAGGATGTCGAGGGCGTCATTAGTGCGCAGGACGAAGGCCCAGGACCGAGAACCGACACTGCACTCTCAATGGCTCGCAACGATCTCAACGCCCCGAACTCCTCTACCCAGCCTGCAGCCTCCCCGAGAACGAGCATGGAAAGCAAGAAGAGCCAGCACGTGCAGGACGCCGAGAAGCAAGCCGAGGTCAAGTTGGACACAGAGAAGACGGACAAGACTCAAGGGCAGAGTGCTACCCCACAAGCAAACGTGCGCGAGCGTGAGGACGATTCAGATGATGATGAAGAGGATCCCATACGCACTGCTGCTGCACCAGAAATGTTGGCAGAGCCAGGAGACACATGCGCCATCTGCCTGGACACCTTGGAAGATGACGACGATGTACGCGGATTGTCTTGTGGCCACGCCTTCCACGCCAGCTGTGTTGACCCATGGCTGACGAGCCGCCGTGCCTGCTGCCCTCTCTGCAAAGCTGATTACTACGTTCCGAAGCCTCGTCCCGAAGGCGAAGTCGATCCTGTTACTGGTCGCCGTTCAGTCGCCGGTCTTCGGTCGCCACCGCAGGCCGTTTGGACGACTAGCAACCCCTTCTCTAGGTCTCGCGTCATGGTCATCAATGCAGACTACCAGCAGCGACAAGGTGTTGACCGGTTCGGGCGGTTGAATCGGCCTACTCGCCGTGAGCGTGTACATGGGGATGCATCGCAAGTGACAGGGCAGACTGGCCATAACCAAGGCTGGCTATCCAGGATGACGCCCAATCGAACACAGGGCTCTCCCTTCTCAAGCTGGTTTGGTCGTAACCGTGGCGCTGCTAGCACTGCAGACGCTTCTGTCCCGCAGCAGCCAACCCCAGGACAACTCGAGGCCGGTAACCGGTAGATGATGTCATTCCGTTGTCCAGATCTCTCAAGTCTTTCTCACGCCCAATTACGATTACCCATACCCACCTTTCCGTGCACCCTATCTCATGCGTCCCAGTGAAAGCCACCATGTTTTTTTCTTTTTCCCTACATTCTCGGCGTTTCTCCATCCATACCCTCAGCCACTTTTCGCCTCGGAATAATTTCACTCGCAACAGCACCTATCAAAGCATAGCGAGAGGGTTTTCTCGATACAGCATTTGGCAGGCGACAGCGGAACGGAGTATATACGGATTAGTTGCGAATAGCGATACGATCATGGTTCTACACAGGGGTGGGACTACCTACATTGTACATGTCATGGTCTACAGCTTTGCAGGCGCAATAGCGTCGAGCGAACGGGAGCCTTGTAGCACGTTGTTATGTAGTATATGTTCGGCCATTTTCGATATTGAAGAATACTACGTATGGACCATGAGACGTGTAACGCAAGTGAACTATCTTCCCTTTCGTTCTCGTTGGCTCTCATCGCCATCACCCCGACTCCATGTCCCGATCATAACTAGGCGACAGGTGGGGTATTCCATCGTGTTTCATTCAAATCATTTTCTTTGACTCCTGAGTTCGTGAATTCGGTAGACAGTAGATCATCAGACATTCAAATCAGTAGAGCTCACTCTAAGTCGCTCGACGGCATTTGACCTAAACCGAGGGCACAGCCTTCCCGATCCATGAACGCCATCACACAACCATAAATCATCCAGGCCCCCTCAACCGAACAGTACCCCCTCTCATCTCCTCATCCGCTCCTTCGTCACCTTCATCTTCGCCCTCAACATCCTGTAACCGCATTGCCCTCAACAGATCTCTACTAGCCCTCGTCCCATCCCTCAATTCGACCGCACTCTTGAGCAACATGTCCGCCATAGCCCTGGCATCCATGTCCACGCCTAACAGCGCCCCTACCTCAGGACCGGTCGGAATAGGAAACTCTACAAGCGGCTTCCCATTTGGACCGACGCTGACGGTTGTGGATTTACGGCTGTAGCGCGGAGTATCGTGTTGATCGAAATCCGAGGATGAAGAGTACTGGTTACTGTGGTGGTACGACGAGTCATCGGTATCGGAATCGAGATTGTACGTCGTGGAAGTAAGGGTTGTGGATGTAGAGTCGTTTCTACGTGAGGAACGGAGAGGGGCTGATGGTTGGCCCATTGGACGCCGTTGCGCTGCAAGGTTGAGGCGTTCGAAGGTGTCCCAGAGGTCGTCGACATCTTCTTCTTCGAGTGAGGTGTCGGTTGTTACGCTCATGGGAGGAGATTGATCGTCGCTGCTGAGTCCGTATGCCATGTTGTGTGACCAACCATCCCAGATTTGCTGAGAGCGCTGATTACCGCGGTGGTATTGACCAGAAGTGGGTGCTGGTTTCGCGTGTGATTGTACCTGGCTTGCTGAGCTGACCCCTCGGGCGTGCATACTGGGATGGTGTGGGTCTTGGTTTGTAGGATGGCCTTGTTCATCGTACTGTTGAGGTGTCAATAATCCTGGCACCGTCTGGTTTGGTTCCGATTGCGACTTCATGTGGAAAGAAGCGCGGTGGTTATTTTGTGATAGTTGTACCTGATCTTCGAGGTTGAACGGATTATCGTTCATACGCTCTGTTCCTGCTGTAAGGATCTCAGAGCCAGAAGTGGACGGACGGTAGTCTTCTACCATCGCCATATCCAGATCAATCATGGACGAGCGCAGCGGAGAGTTGGGCGCAGAGCTGATCATCTCAGGATAGTCATTGTCATCAACAGCAGGCTGAAGTGGTGCTGTTTGAGCATGGCGCAGGTTTGGTCGGAAACCAGATGCAAGGCCTGGCGAAGAAGAGTCCGTCTTGGTGTGCTGGCTGCGATACGGTTCCGTCGGACTACCCATTGGGAAGGCAAAGTCTCGAGTTTTGCGATTATCGTCCTGCTTGGGAAACGTCCACTCCTTCGTCTCACGTCGTCGTGAGATCCGATTCGAAGCGCGGTTCCTTGGGGCCTCATTGTTGGCTTCTGCCATTGCAGCGTCGAATGTCCACTCTACCGTACGTCGGTTGGGCTTTTGAGGCTGCTGTGGGAAGGACCACTCCATCGTCTTGCGGTTAGGTTGCTCAGTGGCTCCTGGAAATGACCATTCCATAGTCTTGCGGTTAGTTTGCTCATTGGTTCCCGGGAATGACCACTCCATCGTCTTTCGATTCTCGTCATTCATGCTGGGGAAGGTCCAGTCTTTCGTGGCTCGTTTAGTCATCTCGTCCTCCTCGTTGAAAGCATCCCGGCGCTCCTCTTCCTCTTCCATCTCCCGTATGATGCTCTTCATACGATTTGCACGGATGGTGGGCACTTCGCCCAGGTCAATACTTGGTATCTCATCTGCTGACGGCATTGAAAAGTCCAAGTCGATGACCGTCTCGCGGTTGGGCGCGCCAGGGTTGAAGTCGCGTAAAACCAAGTCAGATGGAGGGCGCCCATTCGGCGGGTCCGGCATATCGACGGCACTATACCTGTATGGCGTCGTGTTTGTATCGAATAGTTTGTTCAGACGTTTCTGTCCTCTAACAATAGACTCTTCCTTGAACCTGGCCTGGAGCTGCTCGAATCGTCCCATATCCGCGACAGGTGGTAGGCCCATTCCATTGAAGCCTGCTCCGCCAGCGAAGGGGTCAGTAAATTGTGTTGCACGTTCTTGCTCAAATTCTTCTGATGTGCTGAAAGACCAATCATCATCGTCGTCGTCCTCCGCCTCTGGGGCAAGCGGGTCTGGCGCTTGAGCACCGTATGGGTTGAATAGCGACTGGCGTGCACCACCTTGTTGCTCCCAGAGGTAGTAGTCTTCGACCAGCTTGACGAGCGATACAGTCGGGTACATCTTAGTAGTATCTGCAAGATAGGGGTGCTCCAAAATTTGGTCAGGCGTCGGTCGATCTTGTGGCTCTGGTTGAAAGACGAAGGCTAGGAAATCTTTCAGTTCTTGAGAAAAGCGATCGCCTTCAAGCACAGGAACACCAGCTGTTGGCAAATCGAATTGCCCGATCTTGTGGTGCGGTGGGTAGCCACAAGCCATTTCATAGACAGTACAGGCATATGCCCAGATATCAACCTCGTTGCCGTAAGATATTTCCTTGGGCTGCATCAGACTGTGCGGATCTGCGTCCTTTACCCACTCCTTCTGTAACTCAGGGGCCATCCAGAAAGGTGTACCAACGATAGTGGAGCGCTTCGATCTTTCAGGTTCCAGGGTGTTGGAGACACCGAAATCGCATAATTGCACACGACCGTCTTCGAGGATAAGAACGTTGTTGGCTGTATCACATTAGCCGAGGGAAGGAATGGTAAAGACACCATCACCTACACTTCAGATCTCGATGCAGCACACCAGCTTCGTGTATATACTTGAGACCTTGGGCCAGCTCACGGGCGATGGGTATGATGAATTTCTCCGCCAGTCCAGGACCCGGGTCCTTCGTCATGGCTGTGGGCTTCATCAGAGTGTTGACACTACCACCGCTTGCATATTCGCTGACGATCCAGAGTTCGTTGTGTACAGGCCTAGCCTCTTCGATGATGTTGACGTAAGGCCTTGCCTTGCTGTCTCTTAGCTGCTGCAGGATGTCAATCTCCTTGAGTGTGTCCTGGAGGTTCTTGTGTGTCATTTCCTCATAATCCACCTTGTCGATCTCGATAATCTTGATGGCAACGAGCGCACCGGTATTGCGGCTCTTTCTTTGTCATGTCAGCGAATGTACTCGGCCTTACATCGTGATACCCACCCTTTGTAGACACGACCGTATGCGCCCTTGCCAATGAGCTCGTAGAAGTCATATGGCGGTGGTTCCTCACCACCTCGCTTCGCTCTCTCAGCAACCAGAAGCTCCATGTCCTTTGCCTGCTGCATGGCACGCCCCTTGGTACCACCCATGTTGGGCGGCTGTAGTCGTGCAGGCTCCATGTCTTTTAAATATTTGTGAACCTTGTCAAGCCTTGGCGGTTCAATTCGGACGTCTTCCGAAGGCTCGAAAGGCGATTCTGCTATGCGCTCCAAGGGGCTGTCTTCTAGGGTACCGGTGATGCTCTCGTAGCTAGTTGAGATTGGAAGAGGCGGCGGGGGACGATTAGGCTGACGTGGCCGTCTACCAGGAGAGACGTAGTTTGTGGGATCGGAGACAGAGTATGAGTGTCTTGCGGTCGGGTTGGGCGGACTAGGCTTGATGGTGCCTGGGCTGGATCGTGCTATAGGTCGTTGTGGGCCAGGTGTTGATGGAAGGACAGCGTCGAGCCTCGGCTTGGGTGTAGGTGGGCACAACGGACTTCGGTGGTCTAAGATTGGACTCGAGATATCACGCTTATCGACAGAAGGCGTGCGTGAAGAGCGTGACGAGCGTGACGAGGGGCCTCTCTTGCCTTTGATTGATTCAGTTAGCTTCGACCACGAGATAGAGCGACTGGACCGTGTCCTGTAGTCTGGCGTCTTGTGTTTGGCCGGTGAGCGAGGCGGGGTCACGTCACCCATAGGGATGAGGTGATCGCTCTCGCTCATCGACCGCTTCAGCTTTATGATGGCGTCGTCGCCGAGCATGGTTTCGTTGTGTTATTGCGGCATGGTGGTGTTTTGAACAGAAATTGCACTCACTCGTTTGTTATGATATTCTACGTTGGTTACCAGAGGTGAATGCGGCTCATAGCGGGCAGGGTCGCGTGCGGTGAGCGTGCGTGTTCGTTGACATTCACAGGTCCGCACTGCGGAGAGAGGAGCACCTGTCAACAAGATGCAATTACAATTAAGGTAGCAGAGTAAACGGAGATGTTAGATCGAAGCGAAGCGAAGAATTGGACAGTATAGAAAGATGGGACGACGATGCCATCTGGCAGACGTTCAAAGTGTTGAAGATGCGAAACATGGATCCAGGGTCTCGACGTTTCGCCCGCTGATCGCGCTAAGACAACCTTAATCCATCCGGGGCAAGCGCGCCCCACGTTTCCGTGCCTGACATCATCTGCGCCACATGTGCGACAGGCATAGCAGCTTGCCAACTTTCTGTGCATCCAGAGAGATTGGGTCGAGATGCTCCCTAGAACCCTCCATTCATATTCACCATTCAACTTAAGACCTGATTAGATAACATCTGTTTTGATCCACCACAACAACTCCACAAAAGCATTGAATCAACGTCTCACCATGGTCGCGCAACCCATCGGCACCAAGAAGACGCCCGTCACGTCCACGGCGAAGAAGACACCAGTAAAAGCACCAGTGAAGAAGGCGCCCGTCAAAGCGCCTGCTGTTCAGCCTCCGAAGAAGCCTGTCAATACTGCGATGCAGAAGAAACCCGTGGCAACAACCCCTAAGAAGCCCGTTACAAGCGTCGCACCCAAAAAGCCTGTGACAGCCGTCGGTCAGAAGAAACCCGCCCCAGCACCCGCAAAGAAGGCAATCCAGCAGCCACAACAACAGGGCTGGATCAACAAAGGCCTCAGCGCTGCATCGTCTGGTATTGGAAGTGCTGTCGGCGCTGCAACGACTGGTATTGGCAATGCTGCTGGGGCCGTCGTGACCGCGACAGGTAGTGGAATCGCTGGGGCAGGGAGAGGCGCCGGAGCAAGGTACATATTGCAACTTTGCCGAGTCGACTTTTCTGACTAACATACCGTAGTATTGCAAACTCGTCTCGTACCTGGGGCGATATGGTCCGCGAGTACGGCAACTCTCTCAAAGACATCACCGGCGCTCCGGGCAGTCGATCGACAACAAACAAGAATCCCCTCGGCTTGAGCACTAGCGGAGTGGGAGGTATGGCATCCATGGCTAGTCGACCCGGTGTACCTGGTCTCTCAGGGGGTTCCGGCAAAGGTGGCGGTACGGCCAGCAATCCGCTGGGTCTTTGAGCGATAGCGCCAACGAATTGTGAACATGGAATGGAGGCTGTACGAATATTTGGATAACCGAGGCGAAAACATGGGGTATTCAGGGATTGGATGGCGTTATCTGGGACACATATTATTGGCAATTACGATCTTGAAATACCAGTGCTTACTCTCTTTTTCAGTGAGGTCATTCTATGGGATACACTTCGGGGGGCATAGCACGACACCAAAATCACATGGTAGATTAAATGTCTGATCGAATAAGTATGCTAAGCTTCATCCTTCTGACACTATGCTCTGCAAGTATACCTTCCGATTAATCTACCACGGAAGATATCACCCTTGTAGCCAGCTTGCAGAAAGATGACTACTCTGAACTAATAGTACCTAGGTAGATGTTCTACAGATTCTACGACCAACGATGATGTATTGCATCATCACAATCTAGCTCGCGAGTACAGCAGTATATAGATCCCTGCATGAAGCCTGGAACAGACTACAAGCACTGGTAGTAATACGGTGGTGAGACGCCTTTGCACGTATACGGCGACTTTGGCATTGTCAGATGGTTTCACTGTCATGGCTGCAAATTCACATACCTCACAGATTGTACATCCATTCCAATTCTGTCCACCGCACTGATCCCAGTGCTTCGATCTACATCCTCCTCCGCCACCCGATGTACTTGTTGGTCTTTGCGCTGACGAAGTGCGACTTGGCAACATTGTAGATGTTTTCGTGCTCGAAGGTTGAGGACGCGAGGAGCTTGTTCGCGTTGGCATTGGGGCTGTGCGGCTCGAACTCGTCTTTGGCGGGCTCGGTGGTTTAGGCGGCTGCGACGGTCTTGGTGGCGATGTACCTCCTAACGTCGGTGTATCAACATAGCTGCCGTCACAATAGTACGACATGCCGTTCAATTGGAGATCCTTCATGATGGTACTGAGTCCAGCCACGCCTGTTCCTTTACAAGATGCGCCATTCATAGCTTGCGCATTAAGCGGAAGAGGGTACTCGATATGGAAAACTGGCTTGTTGAGAGCGATGAAATTTTCGTAGGCTTGACACTCGCCGTGTTGCGCACATTGCTCGTTGACTGCAAAGTCTACGATCGGCGACACATCGCTGAGGATATCGAGGCTGTTCTTAAGCCCAATTCTCATGTCGTATTTGGCGGCTTCCTGCTGCATCCATCGCACGTAGTCGATAGCGTCCGTGTTCTTAAGGTTCAATCCGTTGTCATTCTGCTAAAAGAGGTTAGCATGTATAACTCGCTCACGCCTGAGCTTGGAGTAGTGACTGCGTGCTACCACCGTATCATACCCATGTAACAGTACGAGGACTTACATATCCATCTGTGTTGTCCGGATCGATAGCATCGCAGCCCTTGTCAGCAGCCAGCTTGATACGCTTGGCCATGAGGGCTCTGATGCTTTGGCTACCCGTCCGCAACCATCTCTCATTGGGCCACTCCGGGAGCACCTTTCCAAGATCAGCAGCTGCAAAACTTCCGTAATCATCTCTCCAATCTTCCGCTGTTCCAGCACTGAAGTAGCAGATGACGATTTTGCCGGCTGCTTTGAGAGTTTCTATTGTCGTAACAGGGTTGTCGAACAAATCGATATCCCAAACCGGCGCGTCTATAGGTGATATAGGTATCTTGGACATGTCGGGAATGCCCAGCAGTACGATCTGAAACTTCTGCCCTTGTGTAAACGAAGCATTCTGTGCCCAAATGAGCGAGAAGTAACATCCCAACAACACTAGCCACAAAAGCATCTTGAAAACGTTGGAAGGTCGGAAAATCTTTGATGTGTGTTTGTTGGTCCTTATGAAGGGAACAGGATCAAAATGTCGGATCCGGGGTTTGAGAAGTTATACTTTTAAGGCGGTCCTGTCCAAGCTCTGAAAACCTACATTTAGGATATGTAGTAGCAATGTGTCACAACTCGACTGTAGCCGAGACGTGGTCTGCAGCGGCTCCCATGTGTCGTGGCTTTTGGAGCTGGTTGGGCGCCGTCATATATCCTTGGATATTGCACCATTACAAAAAGCCAATCATCCAAGTTTACCTTGTCACGACAGGAATCTGGTAGGACTGGAGTTTCGTAAGCCGCTCCAGTAGCAACGCCGGATCGCAAAGCTGGGTAGTATCAATTCGATACCAAATGTGTGTCCATGTTTGGACTATTTCTTGTGTCAAATATACCGTACCATAAGCCTTGAAACCGAGTGGCGCCTGGTGCGAGATGTTGTGGTATGAGTAGACAACCGTAACCGGAGAGTGCCGAATCAGCTGCATGCACAACGTATGGCGATCCGGCAGATTCGTGCATTGCGGGGAAAGCTTGTTTCTCTAGTCTCAAGCTCATCTCCGAGATCGTGTCGGTCAGATGCGCCCTGGTTGATCATATATGAGCAAGTTCTAGGCACACGGGTAAATGAGGTATAATATCGGAGCCTTCATTTGGAAAATTTCTGTCTAGTCCAAGCCAAACAAGAGTGCTTGAGATCCTGTCTTCTTTGGAATCATTCTTCGATGTTCGCCGTTGAGTTCATGTAGGAATAGGTTTTGCGACGAACCCGTGTATGGATGACGCGATATAGCGAGGTAGCGATAGAATCGGAAATTTGAGACTACGACCAAGGAAAAAGAACAGGCACAGGATGTCTGGTAGCCGGAATGACGAATCAAACAAGGGTGGGGGTTGGTGATGTAGAGAAAATGGTACCATAATCACGAGGTTGACGCGTATGGTAGGGTAAAAGCGCGCGAGAGGATGACGCGCGATGTCATGCTAGTCGCCCTTATCGATAAAACTAGCGCCATCTGAACCTTCTGACAGAGAAGTTTGGACATGCACAGAGCGTGCAACATGGTTGGCCACGACTACATGTTTGTCCTACTCCTGTCTTTCTGTACGCATTTGCTTTAGACGCGGCGAGTTTGCCTCCGCCTCTCGTCCTTTACTTTCAGACGGCGCTTGCTCATGCTTGCGCTCTATCGACTGCGATGCCTCCCACACTCCACTCCAAGCTTTCAAACACGCTTTCTGCGAACACTTCCACGAAAAATCCCGGAATACGTTCCGCGATGGGATCCGACCCTACACAGAACCGCGCAATCCACTTCGGTGCTGAATGAGTCGACGAGAACGACCGCCGAGAACCCCTCTTTTAACTTCAACAGAGGTGCAGAGCGCGAGCAGCTTAGAAATAAACCCGTCGCGATTGGCACACCTGGAACCAACCGCACTGGTGGGCGGACAGCTATCAAAAGACTGAATCAAATATTGAAGCTAGTCAGAGACAGCAATGGCCAGGATGCCAGACTACGTGCACCGCTTTGGAGAGCATATTCTTTGGCCAAGGCATCCGATCCGAAACTCCTAGCACGTATCCCGGATGGAGTATGGGACTTGCTCTCGATCACGCAGTCCAATCACACTGCAAATATGGCACAGCTCTACCAGGATATGAACAAGGCTGGGAGATATACGACAGCCAGGAAGCGCGCCAAACATCTAGAGAAGGTCTTCCTTCGCGGAAAAGTAGACCAGGCTCTCAGAAAATGGGAAGAGGATCACAGATTGGGACACGACGGTGTACGAATGGACTACAACCCGGAGCATCTGGAGATTGGGGCTAAGCTCCATGCACTTGCCAGGAACGTAGACTACAGTCGGAACATTATGGATGAACTGTTCAGGCTGTATCCGAATTGGGACACCTCCATCATGATGGCTGTTTTCCGAGCTCATACGAGCTCAGAACTACAAGAGCACCATGACATGGCAAAGCAAATCTATGTCAGAATGAAGGACCAGAGAGGCAACACCTGCTCGATCAAGGACTACGACGCTTGGCTTGTGGGCTCCTTAGAAATGCGAAGCTTGAGTCATGCCAAGCAAGTGTTTAGGGACATGGTTAAGGATGGCTACCTGGCTACTAGCGGAGATGCAGAACAAGTCAGCCAAGTGTTGAAGAGACTGCACATGATATATCGACTTGGAACCAATATCGAGTCCATGACTAGTATCGCTCTTGATGCTATATCTGTGCTCCCTCGTGGTTATCACGGCCATTTGTTCGGTGACTGGCTGAAATCTACCGTTGTCAAGAACACGCCACAGGCAGCCGCTCAAATCTTGGAGATGATGCTCAAGCGAGGTTACAGACCAGAAACGTTCCACTACAACATGTTTCTCAGAGCGTTGATACGGACGAAAGAGGAGGCGAATATCCTGAAAGCGGAAAATATTGGTTGGCGCATGGTCGAAGCCGCTTGCGAAGCTGGTCGACATGACGTTACTCCAGAAACAATACCAGCCATCATCGACAAAAAAATCGCCGAGGCTCCTCCTACATCTGACGAAATGACCCAACGAGCTCCTGTTGCTGACGTAACAACGTTTGCCTTGATTATGCAACACCATGCCAACAGCCTGCAATGGGAACACGTCGATTACTTGTCCCGACAGCTCAAAGCAGCGAAAGTCAAGCCCAATGCTACCATCATGAATGTCCTTATGGATAATAAATGCCGACAAGGTGCCTACAGCGAAGCATGGAAGATCTACAAGTCTCTCACTGAGCCGCAAGAAGGAAGCAACGGCGTCTTCCCAGACGGTGCAAGCATACGTTGTCTTTGGAAAACGCTCCGATTAGCACTTGGCGACTCTACCGTTCAAAACAAGCTCGATTTGCCTAGCCCTCGTGAGCTACTAGCAGAGACGGTAAACTGGTGGACGCTCTGTCGCAGTCGCTACGACGCCGATCGTTTCCGCATGGGTCTCGCAGGCACAGACAGTGGAGCAATCACGTCGCTCATCATGCACTGCTTTAGTTACAATCGAGATCTGGCTGGCTCGTTGGTCGCTCTGCACGTCCTTCGTCATCGCTTCCACATCTTTCCCACCGACGAATCAGCGCAAATTTTGCAAAGACAGATGGCCTGGGTAGACTTGGCAGATGAGTCTGCGGCTGTGCGTGGTCAATACTTCCACAGCCGTTCCAATAAGAAAAACACTGACCGTATAGCGGCGGTCTACGACATTCTGCTGCAGCGACGATTGTCAAGAACAGGTTTGAAGGAAGGCGATTTTGAGAAATTGACGGACGAACAGATTGGGGATATGGGATTGAATTTGTTGAGCGAATTCATAAGAGTGGTGCTCAAGAGGTACCACCCACCCGAAGTGGTAGAGATGATGATTGATGTGACAAGGAGTGTAGTGGGTGTACCTGATCTGCCCACCGGGGACATGGATGCATTTGAAGTGGCTTGAATGAAGTGTAATCACAGGACTGGACGATGATTCATATGTTAAGACGATACTATAGCCATTCAATCCCCATACATGAATATCTTCATCAACAATCGATAAACAATAACGCAGCTCTTTGTGCAAACCACAGCGTTATTAATACGATCCAACTCATGCCATGTAGTACAGTGCTCGACAGAATTCTTATTTGACCGCAACGGCAACACCAAGACATGCCTCTTTGTAGACTTCGACATCATATGCCGTCCACTCTTCTAGCTGAAGGATGGACAGTCGAGGCACCGTTCCGCTCCCTGTATGCCGTTCAGGAGTCCTGACACCAATAGAGATAGTGATCTTCCTCAAACCCGGCAGTACTATGGGTAACTTAAGATTTGTGGCGTCCCGAGGCCGAAAGTCTGCTTCTCTGAACTTACCGGGCATCCAACCTTCCCTTACAGAATACGACAATTTGTATATGCATGGGAACACTAGATGTGTGATTGCATGCCGTTGAGGGAACGAGCGGTGTACAAGCCACTGGCTGACGAATGCATACTGAGAGCCGTTGATGATAAAGGTGCCAAATTTGAAGTACAGGAGCGCCATCTCGTTGTGCATCTGTTTACAGGCCTCCGTAGTCTGAAGGACGCGCTGGAGTCCTTCAAAACAATGTTTGTGGATCCTTGGACCGTCATCTGGGAATAGACTTGCATTCGAATTCAATTTCCAATCTTGGCATAGCGCGTACTCATAGATTCGATTTCGAAGTTCTCCAGGTAGACGTAGGAGTGGCGAGTTTTCTCTATTCAGTGTTGTACTGATGCGTCCGTTAATTGAGAATTTGATAGGCATTCGGTTGTCAATGCTTACATCTCTTTCGCTTCGGCTCTACATCGTGATTTCATGTGAATTTCCTTGGTCGTATCATGAAGTATTAATTTGTCTTCCTCACGAGGGCGAATTGGCAGACAAGCGACAGAAGATACCATGACGCAGACGAATAAATATTTTGTAAGTTGTGTTCTGGATAACAGATTGGAATGAGCACATGTACACTAGAGAGTTTGCATACTGATGCAAGAGACGTAAAGAGCATAAATTTGGGAGAAGCTGGAGCCTTTCAACACTCTCTCAGCTGCTGCCTAATATATTGCGCAGCTACGGACGCTTCACGTGGAGAACAGCCTTGTGGTAAACTGCGTTGGTCTGTAGCCACTGTTTGCAATCACTCAAAATTAAGAGTGGTATATCATAATCGAGTCGAGTTGGTGATTGGAGCTTGAGTTTCGACTCTCGTGGTATAAGTCGTTTTTTGTGCATTGACATGATTGGTTGTACCTGCGGGTAAGCGAAACATGGGGCTCTTCGATCGAGCATTCCGCGGCGTCGATCGATGACGCTCTAACAACCCGATGTCCACAACGCGCACCGAACGCGGTTAAAGTTGATAGTTGCTTACTCGACGATGACGCTCACTGTGGTCCCGGCGGCTGAGACGCGATCATGGAAATTCTTTGGGCGTGCTGCGTTTTCGGACCACGACCACATTCACTCCTTGTGTCAACACGATCATGTCTCCACAGGGCGAGCGCGCACCGTTGCTACAACAGCGATGGAGTGAAGAAGGCGAGCCGCGAACAGTCAGTCATCCTGCACGCGCTTTCTATCGATAGTGTTTACTAACTACTGACAGCATCTTCGCATCGAGGACCTTTCCAACGACGAAAACCCACGAACATGGGCGCGATGGCGGAAGATGGCCAACGTGGCTGTCATAGCCCTCATGTCCAGTACATACACTCGCTCGTCTATACATGCCTTTACTGACAACCATGGCAGTTCTCAGCCCCCTCGTGTCCTCCATGTTCACGCCCGGCATTGCGCAAATCGCCGATGACCTCAAGTGTAGCACGACTGCCGTTATTGGAACAACAACTGGCTTCGTAGTCATGCTCGGAATCGGCCCCTTGATCCTCGCTCCCTTGTCCGAGACGTTTGGACGTAGAAGAATCTACCTCGTGTGCTTCTCCGTGTTCGCTTTACTACAGATACCCGCTGCACTCGCGCCCAACATCGCCTTCCTCATCACAGTACGGAGCATTGCAGGTTTCTTTGGGAGCGTCGGCATAGCGAATGGCGGAGGAACCATAAGTGATATGTTCATACCAAGTGAACGAGCAGGAGTATTTGGCTGGTATCTACTAGGCCCGTTACTTGGACCTACCCTAGGACCATTGTTTGGCGGCATCATCGTACAGCGCTTGGGCTGGCGCTGGGTCTTCTGGATCATGACCATCGTGTGCTTCGTCAACACCTTGGCTGGTTACTTCTTCCTTCGAGAGACTTATGCGCCGTTAATTCTGAGTTCCAAGAAGGCCGAGTTTGAGTCTCAGAGCTCCGAGTTCGACGGCACGAAATACTCCTACGAGGGCGAAGATACACGACCGTTGAAAGAAAAGCTTACCCAAGCTCTCAAACGCCCACCCAAGATCTTCGCTCAACCTATCGTGGCCGTCATGGCTGTATATCAAGCGCTCATCTTCGGCACAACCTACAGCATCTACACAAACATGCAGCCAATTTACCAAGACGATTACGGTTTCTCCACCGAGAAGGTCGGGCTGCTATATCTAGGCCCCGGCCTTGGTTTTCTTTTCGCTGTCTGGTTTCTGGTCCCGCGAATCGATACCGTATACAAGAATCTCACAGCCAAGAATCACGAAAAGGCACGACCCGAGTTTCGCCTCCCACTCGCGAACATTGGCTCTGTTTTCATTCCCGTTTCGCTCTTTTGGTTCGCTTGGACTGTAGAGAAGCACGCGCACTGGTTCGCATCTATATCAGCAACCTTCTTCTATGGCATCGGACAGGTCATGATCCTGAATAGCACGCAAAACTACTTCATCGACAGCTTCGAGAAGTACGCGGCCAGCGCAATCGCTGCTGGTACTGTTTTCCGCAGCGTTGTCGGTGGTGTCATCCCAATCTTTGCGCCCATGCTCTTCGAGAAGCTAGGATATGGTTGGGGCATCAGCACGTTTGCGTTTGTCAGTTTGGTTCTTGCACCCGCTCCAATCTTGTTCTTTATCTTTGGCGAGAGGCTTCGGGAACGGTTCCCGGTCGATTTGTAAAGCCTTTTCGTGTGGGTATCATATTCGTGTTCGTAGTGTAACTGCTGTATCTGTTTAAATGAACTTTAATTGGTTAATTCTAAATGACCTTCCTCTTGTAGCTCTTACCTAGTTTCACGGCTCATCAGCATGTCTGCTGCCCAAGACATCTATGCCCTACCTAACGACAACAGGCAATAAAGCGAGATACGAGCATACATTAAAGCCAAGTTGATGCAAAAACTGCCCATTGGTGGTATCTGGCAGCTACAGTAACTCTGAAGCCTTGAAAGCCATTCGCTGATCAGTCTCACTTGCAGAGTGCACAGTGCCTCAGGAAACCGTGCACCATGAACATCCTCGTTTTTCAACCCAAAATTGAAGAAATATTGATTCGTCTATACAGTATGCCCCGTATTCCCACACCTCAGAGCTCACGTGGTGGGTAGTACCATGGAGGTAGCACGCTTCTTGGCAATCATCTCGCAACCGGGCTAACGTCCTACACATCTCGTGTATTTTCGACTCGGAGAGTGTATATAAGGCTCTGATAGTACAGTTCCGATGATGATCACCGTTAGTCCCAAGTGAATTGCCTGAAGTCTTCTAAGCATGCATCTTGTCCTGTTTATCACTACCTTGCTCACCGTCACGGCTACTTCTATCGCAGCCCCTACCGATAATCCCGCCGAAACCACCACCAGCATTTCCATCAAGGCTGACACTGATCTCTATTCTCAGGCTTGTCCTGGTAGGCAAATTTACCACTGGCAGGGTGGAGGTTGTGAGACCGACTGGGGGAACGATTGTTATAATCGTTGTAAGAATGTTGCCGCATCCAAACGTTGCTGCATGAGAACAGTTGGTTGGTATCAGGATGGTGGAGGATGTTTGAGTCCCTGGGAGACTTGCGAGTGCACTTGTAAACGCTAGGCAGGTATGAATCTGCCCCACCAGAACTGTGCGAAGTCATGGCTACCATGATCGGTGTTTAGGACGGCTTGCTGACTCTTCAATTGTAGTACAGCTATATCGTGGTTCGTGCGCTGCCATAAGATTTCTACGGTGCTTGCATATTGGTTGGCTGTGTTGTGTGGCAGATGGTGGATGAGTTACTCAAGTTCTCGCTTGAGTTGGCTATTCAGGGCAAAGGAGGTTTAGATCTCGGTGATGACCATCGCGTTCTGGTTTCAAACAAGGGTTATTAGATCAATGATCATATAGACTGGTTTACAGCACAAACATGTCTGTCCATTACATATCACCTTTATAAGTGACTCGTGTAGGCGCGATCTCTTTTCTCAACCGAGACACAAAATCGTCTAGAGCATCCGCAGTTTCCTTGTCAGTACCTAGACTTTCACCATGGCCCGAAGTCCACCAGATGCCAACATTTACTTTTGCTGGCAGCCACTTCGCTTCTTGCAAAGCCATCATAATATGAGACTCGTAGTCCCTCTGATATGCTTGGGCAATGCGCTCCTCCCTACCCATACTGTGCGCCTGTGCACGGCGATGTCTATCCGCAAATCGCAGACGGTTACCACGACGGCCCAGGACCTCCGCAGTATCAAGTCCCAGATCAAGCTCTTCCAGGGCAGAGAAGTGTTCTAAGAGACGGAGGGAACGCTGCATGTCGTCAAGGAGCTGCAGAGACCTCGCTTGTGAGCTGGCGAAAAGTGCCACCATATTCGCTGGATGCAAAAGTACGCGCTCAATGCTGAAGTAGGGTAAAGTGATTCGTTTGACAAGCTTCCTGTTCTTGAGTCCAATTTTTCGGAAGAATTCCCGTATAACAAAGCGTATGGATTCTGAATCGTTGTGAAGAAAGAAGTTGAAGCGACCAAAGCAGTATGTGAGAACTTCGGCGTGAAAGGTACGGCTGACAAACACCAAACCTCGGATGTTTTTGAGGCCCCGTAACTTATAACCGCCACTGTGTTGCTGTTGGACAGTCATCTTAATGATTTGGCTTCGGAAGTCCTGCACTAGAACACAATGATATATCTGCTGGCGAATTTCGAGCGGTAGTCTGAGAAAGCCAGGGGCGGTAGTGGTGACGTTCGCCATCGTTGGTGACGTTCTGGATGTTCGAACGTCTGAATCAAGCATGAATAGTCGTTCGTGTCTGGAAATAGTTTCGAGAGGGATCTGCTTAAAGAATCGATTGGGATAACAAGAGTCCGATGTGGTAGTATAGGAAGTTTCATCTCAGGCTGCGGAAAGGGTCCGAGGTTAGCGCTGCGCGGCGTAGTCATCCCGCAAAGAGCCCACCACCTCTTCTGCACTATGTTATCACTCCAATCTCCCTCTGGTGGTACCTACATCCTCAGTATCGCTAGAGGGGCTTGTAGGGATTCGCACCGCCTGTTTCGCGGTTCACTGTATCAAAGAGAAAAAATAAACATCCCTCATAAGAGGATTACTTCTTCTTGCTCTAGAAGAGTATATTAAGAGCTGTGTAGACATAGATAGAAAACCTAAAAGACTTACATTATATGCTAATAAGAGATCTTACAAAGATCAATAACATTAAGCTGTAAGGTAGAGCTTGTTATTCCTGTATCTGTCTGGATTTTTTCTTGTACGAGGTAGTTTCTCAGCCCGCAACATCCATGCTACATCGAAATTGCGTTCCACCGAAGGAAGATTACATGCTTCCACAGACCCACAACATGCCATGGTATGACGGCTCAACATACTGAGCACACGCCAAAGCTTGTTTCAATATGGTATTGCTATTTGTTGTAAGTAGATTAAACACTAAAAACTACCTCCAAGCCACCTTCGCTATCGACTTGCAGTAAACATAGTATGGACAGAACCAAGAGGGATGCAAGACATAATCGCGTAACGTAGCCTATACATCATTGACAAAAGAGCTACGAACTACATCAATGACACTCTACAAAGAGATGTCAATGGACAGAGAGAGACCTGAGGAAGCGTCGATGATAGCATCAACGCAGCCGAAGTTTTGCTCAACGTCAAGGTTGCCAGGCTCCTTCCAGCCGTCGTTCTGGTAAGAGAACAGGCAAGCCTCGGATCCGACCTTCTCCATGATCTTCTTCATAGCAGTCTTCTGCTGCTCAACACCAGCGACAGCCTTTCCGTTAGACTGACCAGCGCTGGGCCAGCCGATCTCGGTGATGTACTTGCCCTTGGAAGCAGCCTCGGGGCAAACCTTGGCAGCCTGCTCGAGTTGTTGGGCAGCGAAGTCACCGGCCTCCTCAGCGGAGACGGACTGGGTGAAGTAGGGGTGGACCTGGACAGTGAAGACATCGATGTGGTCGCAGAGAGCAGCACCGTGCTCCTCCCAGGAGCCAACAGTCTCAGTGGTAGTGACAGCAACGCCCTCGTAGCCGGAGCTGACGAGTTGCTCACGGACGTAGTCGATGTAAGAACCAAGCTCGTTAACGTCGCAGTTACCGTTGAAGACACATTCGTTTCCGACAATGACCATGGCGACGGAGTCCTTGGGGGCGTTGTCGGTGATGTCCTTGAGCTGGTCGTTGGCGTAGCTGGAGAAAGGACCCCTGCCGCCCTTGCCACCGGCCTCAAGGAAGATACCGTAGATGACCTTCAATCCGTACTTCTGGCACTCAGGAACAACGTGCTCGAAGACACCGCAGTCAGTGCTGTAGGAGCGGATAGTGGTAAATCCGAGCTCAGAGATCTTCTTGATGTCGGTGGCGATCTCATCGGCGGTCTTGCAGTCACCAGAGTTAGCGTAAGGGGTGTATGTAATGGCCCACTTGTCGCCGTTGGTCTTGATGTGGTCACCCTGGTTGTAGCTGCCAGTGGGCTTGGGCTTCTCTACCTCCTTGGTGGAGCTAGGGGTTGGCTTGGGCTTCTCGGCGGAAGAGGCAGGTGCAGAGGGAGTGTAGGCAGGCTTGGAAGCCTCGGGAACCTCCGGAACGGCAGGCTTGGAGGATTCAGGAACCGAAGGGTAAGCGGGCTTAGACTCCTGGGGGACGGAAGGGTAAGCAGGCTTGGACTCCTGGGGAACGGAGGGGTATGCGGGCTGAGTAACCTCAGGTACGGTAGGGTAAGCAGGCTTGGACTCCTCCGGGACGGGCGCTGGGCCAGTGGGCTTGCCCTCCTCCTCAGTGCAGGTGGTGGACTCTGGGACAGCAGGCTTAGATGCCTCTGGGACCTCGGGAACGGCAGGCTTGGACACCTCGGGAACAGAGGGCTTGGATGCCTCAGGAGTACCGGCAGGGTAGGTTGGCTTGGGAGCCTCCATGGAAGAAGTCTTTCCCTCCTCCTCAGTGCAGGTGGTGGACGACTCTGGGACAGCGGGAACCGCTGGCTTGGTGGACTCGGGCACCGCGGGGTAGCCAGGTGCAGAAGACATTGGCACCTCGGGGTACGCGGGCATGGAGGACTCGGGCACAGCTGGGTAAGCGGGCTTGGAGGACTCAGGGACCGCAGGGTAGGCGGGCATGGAAGTTCCAGGGACTACGGGAGCAGGGCTGGAAGGCTTGGGGGCCTCTCCGGTCGAAGCCGGGACGTTAGGAGTAGGAACGACGATTGAAGTCTTTCCCTCCTCAGTGCACGACGTCTCTGGGACAGTAGGTGGGACAGCCATGGTGCTGTTGGGAGCCATGGAGGGCACTGAGTCCTGTTAGTGAATGTACTCAACGGACCACGGCTTCTCTTCGTTCACTGCTTCTTTCCAATGTTGGGTATCACATACTTGCGGTCACAGTGACGGTGTGGGTGATGATCTCGCAAGACTCCTCGGCGGCGTATCCACCATGGCGGCGCATGTGGAATCCAGTGTGAGCCTTGTGCTGCGCGGCCACAACTGACCCAACAAGGGCAGCTGCAACGAAAGAGTAACGCATCTTGAACTTGTTTACGTGGTATAGGGGTGTCTAGGGGTAGTAGGGTCGTCTGCTGAACGAGTGAAGCAGGTAATATTAAGTAAATAGATAATGAGTGACGGGGCACAAAGGCCGAAGGTTCTTGTCAACGAGGCTGGTGATGCGTAACTTGAAAGCCTTGCGTAAAGAGAAAAAGGAAGAAATCTTGGGGAACACAGCGGTTTTCATGCATGTGCCGTGGCCTGTGAGCAGCAGTTAGTGGAGAACTGCCTCCAAGGCGTTAGGTTAGGGGTCCTGGAAATTGCCCTGATCATTGTTGTACAAGAACGGCATGGACGCCATCCTACGGCTCTATTGAGATCGTGATGTGCTCCGAGCGGAAATGAGTCTGGGGTATAATTGTCGTGTTAGGTCGAAGGTGGGTCTAGTCTAAAGTCAGATGAGGTTAGTCGTCTCTTCACCCTGAACTGCCGTCCCGAGCAAACGAGTGCGTCACAGCAACAAACACCACGCCAATTCCTCGCATCAGCAGTGCCGTGAGGCGTGTGAACTTTATCGCAGCAATGCCACTTGCTGTGCGTTTCTTAGCTGCCATGTGCTCGACCTCACTTCCGGTAAGGCGCACCTCGTGTCGCTAATTGCGGTCCACCGATGCTCCCATCTTCATCAAAACCACGGCAACGCGCATATCAGCAATCACAAGCAGCAATCGCGAACGGCTAATCTTTGTGCAGCTCACAGCGGAGCCATGGCCGCAGCGTGCGCCACCATGCAGGTACAGAACGACTTGTGCAGGGTTATACCTGCGGGACGTTCTTTAATTGGCCGAAAGACCCGTCGAAGAGTTGGGGTGGGCGCTGGATGTTGGTGTGTGCCCCTTTCCTGTCACGATTCAAGGGAACGGCCGGCGCGTTAAAAACGCTTCCACCGCTATTGATGGACATCACTAAACTCTCCGCTCGACGATGCCGGACCATCGGAAGACAAGTATCCGCAAGCTGCTAAACTTAGGTGTAAGGAATTCGGTGATTTTGTACGCATCAATACGATGAGTATCTCAACTTTGCGTGCGATGTTCCGACGCAATTACGGTAGCGCGTATTTCGTTGTCGATTACCGCTACCAAGCGCTGCTGAGAACCTTGGATGTCTGGTCAGCATTGGCGACACAGATGGTTGCCGAAGGAGCGAACAGCAAGTCAGGCGACCACTTTGTACCCGCGCTGATTGAGCACATTTGACGCCTAGCATGAAGGAAGGGCTCGCCTATCAGCGATTGACGAAGCTAGCATGCGTAGCAACCAACACGTTGTATCTCTCGCATCTTGGGCTCAGTTTTCCCCTCTCCTGAAAGCTACATCGAAAGCTGAGATGTCTACAGATACATCCATGCCTTTGAAGTCCACAACCAGGGGTCTCTAGTGAATGTGCATTGTTATGCTATGAATTGCAAAGAAGGTATTGCAGCCCTAGTTCCAACGATCATCTCTCCTCTTTCGTCTTGGACCACTTCTACACCGCCTACCATCTTTACCGGCTATTATCCTGTTGTTGCCCGTAGTAGTGCGCCTTCATCATATCCGCAAAATGCTGACTTCCGTATTCACTGAAGTGTCCTTCCTTTCCTTTAGCTGTCTTGATTGCCGCCTTCGTCGAGCGTGGGAACATCTCTTCCTCATAGTCCTTCAAACCGTCATCAAGACTCTTCTCCCTACGGCATACTTTGGCAATCTCTTGAGCCAGAACCTGCGCATCCTTCATACCCACATTGACTCCTTCGCCGGCAAATGGTGTAAACACATGCGCAGCGTCCCCGATGAGGGTGACGCCTGAGCGAGGAGACCATCGGAAACCGACAGGTAGTTCGTACAAAGCACGAGCGACTGGGCTTTCTGTAGAGGAAAAGATGACCCGCTTGAGGTCATCGTGTATGTGGGAGAAGTAGCGGTCAACGTACGTCTTGAGTGCTCTCTCCCGGTCATTCCAGTCGATGCCGCAGGTTTCCAGGAAGTCCTCTGGCACACGCAACGAGGCGTAGGTCCGTAAGCTACCGTCGCCCTGCCGTTGAGACTGCACCGCGCAGTCCTTACCAAAAGCCATCATCGACCCTTCTCCCGCATATTTTAGTAGCCAGGGATTGGCCTTGACGTCGTTGCACGTTAATGCCACAGACGATATGCCCGAATAGTCCGGCATCTTATCAGTGAGAAGCTTCCGTACCTTGGACCACGCACCGTCTCCTCCAACCACAAGATCGAACCCAAGCTCTTTCGTACCATCTGCGAAATGCAAATCGTACTTCCCTTCTCCTTCAGCAGACGGCACAGCCTCTTTTAGCTTCCTTCCAAACTTCACAGACCCCTCCTTTAGATTCCCAAACATCAACGTCGCCAATGCCATTCGATCAATCTCAGGTCTTCCGTCAAACTTTTCCTCCTCCTTGACGTCCTGCTTGTCATCTCCATTCTCATCCCAGAGCACCTCTCCGTTCAAAGTCACAATCTTCATCACGTCACATTCTGGACGCGCATGTTTAACAAATTGCTCCCATAGCCCTGCTTCTTTGATGGCGAATTGGCCGGACTCGGGGTGGAGGTCTAGCGAGCCGCCTTGTGTGCGGAGTTCAGGCGAGGATTCGAAGATGCTGAAGGGGATGAGGTGCTTTTGGAGGATGTTGGCGAGGGTTAGAGAGGCAGGACCAGCACCCACAATGCCGATTTTGAGTTGGTCAGGTATGGCGGCTGACGGCATGGGTGCTTAGGGGCTATGAAAGTCTCTGGATAGTATTTCGATGATTTTGAGCTGATGCGCGCCGTTTTCCGGGTAGAAGCTGTCGTCTAGCGAGGCAGGCAATAATTGCAGGCCCAGGGAAGGTGTATCGGGGTGACTTGGTGATTCAAGATCTGATATGTTCAATATAATGACTTCAAGTCTTGTAATAAGTACTTCTGCTCATACTTTGCTGCCTAGGCCAGTATCACGTTGTCCAGATGCCTACTCAGTCTCGGGCCCTTCTACGGCGCGACAAATCTGATATCTCGGGCCCGACACCACAGGAAAAGACCGAAATACCCGTAAGGGATGCGTCGAAAGCCACACGCCAGAGATAGGGCTTCACAACACGGATGCATGTTTTTCGAATTTGCACACGCTGTGCAACATCGGATAGGCTAGCGTTCTGCACCACCGGCGCGAGGGTCGGCCGAGATCAACGTGGTTCGACCCTCGTATACTCGTTCGCGCAAATCCTAGTGGTTTATGGTAGCACACCTTATTTGCATTAAGCTTCAAGCCAAGAGACGTTGAGTGAATGATACGATCGGCGCAACAAGCCGTCACACTGTATACCATCAGGCATCAAAATCATGCTGTCTTTATTTTTTTCCACCCAAACGAGTTTCAAAGGCTTTTCGTCTCACCACTGACATGATCGTATTCCTTTTTTTGATCGATTACCACAACTCCGGAAAGTACTTGCATCAGTTCCACGATGAGTCGAGGCGACAACGCTGTCATGTATCACACAGAGGTAGACGGTGCGCAGAGCTAAGTTTTGGACATGTAGAAATCGCCCAGCCCATACTGGGTACACGTGACATGTGCCGTGTGTTACGTCGTGTTATTGGAACGTGCTGTTGGGACCACAATTTTTGACACCCAACGTGCGATAAGACCCTGGCAGCTTGCGAATCCAGAACCCGGCACGTCATCGCAATGCGATGATCATCCCAAACCCAGCCCTCCTCCGCCTTTACCAAAACCGGGTCTCCTGTTAGCCAGGGCAATGTTATGGACCGTGTTTCCAACCCTTACTTTGACGGCATCAAAAGCAGCTTCTGGCGCCTGGATGAATTTACTGGTGTCGATATTCTGAACCAGAGTCGTCCACTCGGTATCGGGCTCAGCCAAGTTCCAAGCTATGCTGACGTGGAAATATTGCGAATAATCATGGCTGTGAGGCTCATTCTTGTCGACCTCGTTCTTGTCGACCTTCCTCCGCTTCGGACCGTCGTTAGAGTCGTGGCTTTCCATCGGACCGTCTCCCACTCCGCCTGTATACAGACCTGGATGGCCACTATACTGGGTCGCGTCGTTACATGCCTGCAGTAGGCGGTTAAGTTCATTCAGTTTCGACTGCTTGATGCCAAGGACCAGAAACCATCGATTGCGCTCAAAATTGGGTACCCACTTCAAACTCTGAAACTCAAAGTTGAAAGCCCGCACAGCGCATCGCCGCACAGCAACGCTCATTGTTTTGAGAAATGGTTCCCTGTCATCAGTGTTGATCTGCAGGGTTCGCGACAAGGACACATGAAGAGGTAGCGATGCACCCAACTCTGACTGAAGAGACGGTATGATCTCTGGTACGGGCAGCTTCTTTGTTCGCTTTGCATTCTGGAGAGCAATCGATTCTCTCACATGCTGTAGCAGGCTGTGAAGAGCATCGGATTCAGGCTGTGTAGGTATCCCTCGAACGCGTTAGTCTATATTATCCACGTTGATGGTGAATTGGTCCGGGTATCCTTACACTCTAAGTAAACATGACTAGGCCATTTGCCCTCGACATGAGGTACAGCCCGCTTGCGTCCGCCGTGTAGGCTTGGGTTGTCGCTAGTGCTGACACGCGCATTTGTCGCGTAAAGGTCGTGAAAGGCTGACGGAAGGGGTGGCAGAGCGTTGCTGGACTCGCTGTGCTTGCGCTTCGACGTAGATTTGGCGGCAGCTTGTGCCGCCTGGGCGTCTACATCAAGGCTCTTATCATCATCATCCGAGGCGGAATCTGGATAATCCACCAGGGACATGGTGGGCTGGATCGCGTTGGTGAGGGATCATCGCAGCTGTCGTCACTCGTGGAGAGCACCAAGCGGCCGCCCCACTCCCAGCCTAGCGCATCCGCATGACGTATGGCTGCGATTGGGCCGCTCTTTTCAACAAGAGCGGACAAGAAGAAATCTGACGCAGGGCCGCGACTGCGAACCGATGACATGTACGCGTCCACGGTACCTGCCAAGTCAGGCCTTTATGTAGTTCGCTCTCCCTCCCGTCACCTGTTCACTCTTCGTATCCATCTATAGCACCTGACACTTGTCTGACCATCAAACTTCCACTGTGCAATCACTCCAACTTTCATACAGTCTCGCATTGCCAAAACATTAACAACAGAACCTAAGCATCATGGAGGCGGTAAGTTCGTCTTTCACTTATCCGGTTGCATGGCGATCCATATACTGTGCCTCGCACATGCGCCGGCACGCCTCACCCAACCCGTCTGACTTCAGTTCGGCGCAACCATCCGTTCCTGAATCCAAAAGCTGACCTGACAGGCCAAACATGCGCTGATCGATCCTTTGATCGAACCAGACCCAAGCGACGAGACTGGATTGAACAGCCACTTCCGTTCGACATTTGCGCCTGCAGCGCCCATCACACCACCCGGATCCGCTGGAGAATCCAAGGGCCACCCATCCGTTAGTGTTCAAAACACCGGCAGTTCAGTTGAGACCAATCCTTTCCGCCGCCATTCCAGGGCCTCGTCCGAGTCAAAGGGTGCTTCGGCATCAGTGTCGCAGGTTGGGCAGAGTACACCACAGAGTAGGAGGTATGACTACCCATCCCCTCCCAACTCTGCCAGCCCTAGACGCGCCCATTTCTCTGAGAACCACCGCGCGGAAATTTTTGGACCCATGAATGAACGCCGACCCCGACGATCCAGCGACCATGCGCCATCCGCCATGCAAAAGAGCCTACCTACTCGCGCCCGTGCAGGTTCATTGAAAGAGCGTTATCCTGGAGACAAGTCACACAGGCCACTTGACCAACTGCGTCATGATGAGAAAGTTGCTCACCGTGCTCCTCACCTTAGGAAAAAGAACTTTCAAGGCGCCGACGTCATCGATCGTCTTGACAAAGCAAGCTTTGGTCGGTACCACCATGAGGGCCCCTACGATGCCGCCAGTATCGCTCGGAACAGGGATACCAAGTACAGCCCTCTCGCGGCGGTTAAGAACTCGAACGAGGAGGCCCTGAGGGCTACCCCACGAGAGAACATTATCGATTCTGTACAAAGGCATCGTCCTCTTGAGGGTGTTGCTATAGTACCACCTGGCATGGCTGATCGTTTCGGAAGGGTTCTCGATTATGAAGAGGGAGCCGACCTGCAGCGAGAGCCTGGAGGTGACTACCGTCGTTGGCCTGGTGTCGTACGTACTCTTACTGGTTTTCTTTGCCCAAAGCCTTGCTAACAAAAGATAGGAATACCACCCAGACGATCTCAAAGGCAAAGGCGAGCCTTCTTTCACCATCGAAAAGGCCCTGAAGGACCACAAGCGTCTCGGCGACACTGGTACTGAGATGACCTCCCGTAGCCATCGCACACGTAGCGTGGGTCATGCCGAAGCACCCGGTATCGTCCCATCCGTCGCTACCGATCCGGAAGCATCCGGCGTCGGCCGCAGCAACACTACTGGCAGGAGTGTTGGTGGCGCAATCAGGAAGCGCATTGGCAGCATTCGTCGTCGCAAGCAAGAGGTTGAGGTCTAGGGGATCCCCCTCTTTCCCCGTTCGAAGCGATGCTCCGATGTTCCACACGCACACGCAACGGCATGATACCCCATCCCGTTTGAGTAATTCTCCAAAATTGTACAAATACGCATCGCAACCTGAGGCGTGTTGAGCGTCTCTGTTTTCCTTTTGTTCCTAGGTTCAGATTAGCGCACATCTGACTCACGTCAGTGGTATATTTTATTTTGCGCAGCATATGGACTCGATTGTATAGTCGGAGTCGTGTACGATAATACGAGTAGTGGCTAGCATATTACGAATAATGATACTTACCCCTGAACGACCGTGGACCAATCTCTTGATTTGAATTTCCTTTGAAGTCGGTAAGTTGTTTTGAATGTATGGATATTGTACTTAATGATTCTCTCCTATCCTCAACCTGCGCGGACAATGAGTGATATCCAAATGCCCAACCACATACCCAATCAAAATGCCTACGCTAAAGACATTTCTCCCCAAACCTAGCGAACGTCCCACAAAACGCCATTGAAGTCCGATAACAACCAAACTCCACAATGCGCGCTGGAATATGCAACAAAGCGCAATGGAAAAGCGAACGAGTCAAGCAAAGACAGCCCCCAATACAACAAAGTGTACGAACCTATACGCCACAACATGCCCGCATCACTGGTGAAGGAAAGAAGCCTCCATTCCATCACATAAAACTCATCTTGACTTCCTTCTCTTGCCCAAAATCATCGTCAAACTCATCAGCCCAAGCATTATGACCTAGATCTCCTGACGCACCACCCGCGTTACCCGCGTAAGATTCAGTTTTAGCAGAGCGCAAAGGCGGGCGTTCAGCAGGCGTAGGATCATCCCAAGAAGGCTGAGCATCTGGGTTCCAAGGAGCGCCAGACGACCCGTTTTTACTGGGCGTTGCGGAGTCCCAAGGCGAAGAGGTACCGGAGCGACTCGGATGAGCAGGTAGAGGTGATAGGGGTAACGGGGATTTATTATTGGGGGTCGAGGCGGACGCTGGTGGATCGCGGAAAGAAGTGTCGAATGTCATTTCCATCTGACCCGCGCCGGGATCGTCGAACTCGTCGTATTCTTCGTATCGGCCGTTTGAAGAAGATGTCGTCTTTTTGGGATCTGTGGCTGAAACGCCTAGACTGTCGTTGTAACTCTTCGTTTCCCTAAGCGTAGAGTATGGACTTGTTGTCTGCGATGGCGAAACGGTTGCGATGTCGATCTTCATGGGCGGGAGTGTACTCTTGATTTCCTTGATCTCAAACTCGGCTTCGGCGTTATATTCTTTACTTTCTGCGGCCAGAGTTGCTACCTCCTTTCTTATGGCATCGATGTCGAACATGACCTGATTTTCTGCAAGTTTCGCCGGGTCTTGATCTTGGTCTAGTTTCCGATGGCCTGGTGGAACGGCATTTGAATTTTCATCATAGACTTCCCAGTCCTTCTTGTCCTTCTTCTTCTTCGACCACCAGCTCAGTTTACTACCTCTCTTCTCCTTCTCTTGCGCCTTCTTTTCCAGTTCTCTTCGCGCTTCTTCGATTTCGTTGATAAGTTCGCGCTGCCGCACTTCGTGATTCTCAGGATCTGGGTCTTCGATTTCGGCGAACTCATCGGACTCAACTAGCCACCCGACTTCGCGGAGTAACTTGGGCATGGCAGCACGGTAGGCCATGTGGCCAGGGACCAATTCGGTAACGTTGACGTTTTCAATGGTTGGTATCTGAACGGGCGCAAGACCAGCTACGCGCATTACTCCGCCACTGGTTGCGCGGAAAAGGTAGCCTATGCAGAATATTAGTAGTAGAAAGTGGTAGCAGTGTACATGACATACCCAAGATCCAGTCGTTGGTGGCATACCCATTGACAAACCTTCCAGGTACAACAGATCTTGCCCTAACGTACTCATCATGCTTGGCTACGGCTGGTGTACCAAACATGTAGACGTTCTGTACAATTCCGAATGCTCCTCGGTTCGCGAGTTCCTTTAGACATGAGAAAATGACTCTCGATCCCAGCGAGAAACCGACGAGAGTGACAGGTCTTGTGCCTAGATTGCGATCGATGAGGGAATCTGCAAGAATCAATCCAGCCATATCTGCTCTGGCCTGCGAAACGATCCACGGATTATCGATCAGATAAGAGAGTTTAGTCAAAGCCAGGGGGAGTGTCATGGCGGCCATGAGGGCAGTGAGGATGGTACTTCCTAGCACTTGTTGGAGACCTTGTGTGAGAGCCTAGCATGGTCAATGAATACCTTCTGAATTGCATGTATAAACTCACTTCGGTGGCAAGAATGTTGATTGTGTCACCCATGCTCCTGAGCATCTCTGGCTCCCACAGCACGGAATATATGTCTCCCATGATGGGGTCCACAGTACTGTACGGTAAGCGGACGTCATCCACCTTGCCGTTCATCCAGCCCGCCAACGTAATGATGAGATGAGTCCTCTTGTTGTTGTGAAGCGGTCGATACTCGAATGTCTTGACAGCACCTGTTCGTCTGTTCATGGCGCGCACACCAACAGTACTGCCTGTAACTACACCAGTAGATGTAATGATAGCGGCACCTCCGGCACCTGCCAGAAAACTACTCGTGCCTGCTACTCCGATAGTCGTGAAACCCGCAGCGAGACCAGCACCAATGACCGGAGCCAACAGGCCGGCGGATAAACCGATGACGAGCCCACCACCAACAGTCGCAAGACCCATGAATGCCAATCGCTTATTGCGCGCCCGCTTAGCTCGGTTGACCATGTGCTCATCTTCATTCCAGTTCTCCTTATCTGCTTGTTCTTGCATCTCCAAAGCATCTGTAACACGCTTCTCGAAGCGGCAGCTTTCCAGCCAGTCTACACTGAGATACTTTCCGACCTGCTCAAACAACTCTCTTGAACGTGAGTCGTAAACAGAGTCAGCGATGAGCACCAAAAACAGGTCGCACAAGACGGTCCATCGCAGATCAATGTCTAGATTTTTGCTGGTCGGGAGTTGGGATGGTGATCTAACTTCTGGATAATCAAAATCGTCATCTTGATGTTCTTGATATGGCGGCGGGGGTGGTGTTTGTAGGTCGTCTTGCGAATCCGTTGCCGATGCTCTCTTCGATTGTAGCTCCTTTACGGGCGATTCAGGGCGCGGCGATGATACAGACGGTCTGGCAGAGTCAGATTCATTTACCGTCTCTGCGTCCTCCGCTGCCGGGTTCTTCACTCGAGCATTCTGCATCAATGCTGGCGTAAGATCTGCTGGAACAACGCCATGTTCAGACAACTGCTCGATCATGATTTGCTCAGAAGCATTGATATCCATGTGGCCATAGATTTTGACCATGATCTTCTGTGCCCACATCTTTGTTGTGCCTGACTGTAGCTCAAGCAGCTTTTTCATTTTCTTGTTATTTGTCTGGAAATTTGAAAACTTGCGTTCCATTTCCACCATGGCCAAGCGTACCAGTCCAACATATGCGACACGCTGTCCTTCAGTAAGGAGGTTCTTTGTCGCCTGCATTTGCGAGAGCGGATCCCGACCCTCCTCATCCTCATCAGCTAGTGCGGTACTTCTCTCCTTGAACAGATAGGCGGTGTTGTCGTCCATGCTCGTCTGCGAGTCGGCATCGTCGTCCATGATTACTCTGGTGTATCCTTTGGCAGCACCTCCGACGTTGCCATAGCCGTGCATGTCTTCCAGTTCTTCCGTGTTTTCCCTCGCAATGAGCCTGTTGTCGTCGTCGTACATGTCGTATCGCGCGTATGCCGGCATCGTCTGCCATTCACCGTCGTCCTCTTCTTCCTTCTCGTCCTTGACTTCCCTCTGCGATTGTATGACTGCATGCTGATGTGAATACTCGGATATAGTCGGGACGCTCGCGACGCTTGTTTGGAGGCGGTGTGAAGGTGCTGTATTCGTGCTTGTGGGTGTTTCGGTGGCTTCGGAAGGCTTTGTAGTCTCTGGTGTATCTTGCTTCGTCTCTACTGGCTTGTCCTCGGGTAGGTTTGGGTCGGCTTTCTCCACGGGCTCCTTTACCTGCCCATTGACATGTGGCAGCGCATCGCTTTCCGTTTCAGCGCCCTCAGGAACGGTCTCTGGAAGCTTTGTTTGTGTATCGTCCGCCTTGACCTGTTCCTTTTCCTGGTCCGCAATCGCGACCTTGTCCGGGCTCGGGGGCGTGGAAGCTACGGCATCCTCAAACTGCTCCCCCTCGGAATCCGAACTGTCTTGGACGGGCGTACGCGGCCTCCGCTTCCTGATGGGCAAGCCAAAATCATCGTATTCAATCGCTTCATTATGTTCCTTCTTCACCTCCGCGGTCTCGGCATTATTTCCCTCATTCTTGGGGGCCTCGGCGGGGTTCTCGCTCATACTGGTGGGGACTACCGTGAGAAACGCATGGAGAGACAGGTTCGCAGTCGTATCAAGAGGAAAACGCGCAGGGAGCCGCCGTAGGAAAGAATTCAACTATGTGTCCGAGAATATACAAGCAGGCGTGCAATGCCCAGAGGCGGATTTACTAAAGCGGAGAGCAACGGTACAAGCCGCAGATGTCGGATACCACGGTAGCGTGGCACGCGTGGCTGGTGCGCTAGATTCCGCCCTTGGCTCGAACTTTTGGCCGCATCCAACTTTTTTCCCCGCGAACAATCAACTGCTCCAACACACAAAGTCGCAATGAAGTTAAAGCGCGCCAAGGTAACCAACTTCAGTCTGTCACAGCCACCTGAACAATTTACTCATCTTAAGATAGGCGTACAAGAAGCAGCTCCATCAATACGAACTCAACTTCGGCTTCCGCGAACCCTATCAAGTCCTGCTTGATTCACAGATCCTCGAAGATGCCTACTCGTGCAAAATCGACCTGCTCGCGCGACTGCAAAAGCTGCTTGGCGCGCAGGTAAAGCCCATGATCACGACTTGCGACATGCGACACCTCTACAACGCAGAACCGAAGAACGAGACCCTCATATTACAAGCCAAAGAGTACGAGCGCCGGCGGTGCAACCACCAAGACTTGGAGAAGCCGCTGAGCACACTGGAATGTCTGAGCTCTGTAGTGGACCCCAAGGACAATGCGACCAACAAGCATCGATATGTGGTTGCGGCCAACGACCCGGACACGCGCGCAAAAATGCGACAAATCGCCGGCGTGCCAATCATATACCTGTCCAAGTCTATAGTTCTCATGGAGTCTATGGCTGAGGCGACGGAGCAACATCGCGAGCGAGAGGAAAAGTCAAAGTTCAAACTGGGGCTCAAAGGCCAGCGGAAGCCAGACGAGGCGCCCAAGAGGAAGAGAGAAGACGAGGGACAAGCTGGACAAGGCGATCAATCTATTGAAGATCAGGCTACTGGAGACGCGAGGCCCAAGGCGAAGAAGCGCAAGGGGCCCAAGGGACCTAATCCGCTGAGTGTCAAGAAGCCGAAGAAGGAGAAGACGGCCCAGCCAAGTGCTGCCAAGAAGACGCGACCATCCACATCAGAGACCGACGGTGACAAGAAGAGAGGCGAACGTGAAGAATCTGCGCCTCGCAAGAGGAGAAGGAAGCACAAGTCCAAGGCTGACGGAGGCGGGGATGCGCCGGATGGAGGAGAGCCTTCAGAGCCAACTTCGCCATGATAGCTAGCAAAAGGCTTAGGTTGAGGTCTGGATCAAAATGCGATACCCGAACCACTGGACACCGTCAGACCAGATCTGAAAGCAAAAGTTGAGAGGGCGCAACCTACCCCAGTTGTATGCCATTTATATTACAAGATAATTAGGGTGCGCGCGGTGAGGAAGAACATGTGCCTAGGGAGCTTATACTCTTTTGCCCTGTGCAAGGAGATCAGAGACTTTGGGCGGAAGGATAAGCGCACTGCGGTCATTGCGCTTCACAAACTCGACCACGACTTCAGCCGTCTTTTCAGGGAGGTCTTCGTGGAGGAAATGACCAGCGGCGGGAAAAACTTGGAGTTGGAATTTGCCTGCATTATATTAGATACCACACACAAAAGCAACAAGTCCGTAGAACATACCCTGCATCTGTCCAATCATCAGTTCCTTGTCCAACCTGTCGGTTCCAGCGAGCAGCAAAAGCTTGGCTCCTTTTCCACTGAGGAACTTGCTGCTCATGCCAGTGAACCAATTCTCCCAGTATGGTTCTGTGCTCGCAAGCTCTGTCCGCCAAGCCCAGCGCCCATCTGAGTTTTGTAACAGCAGGCTCGGTACGCTTGCTCTTGCCGACTGTGGGTTGCGGATCGTCCGTGATCGTATATGCCACTCGATAGCAGCAGGAAGCGAAGGAAACGACTTGGGCCTGCTCGCAAGGTACGTGTGCATGTGTCCCAGCGTTTCCATGGCTGATCCTTCGACGACATCAAGCACTCCAAAGCCTAGTAACTTACTTCCCAGTAGGCCCTTGTTCGCGGCATCAGTAACAACAGCACCGCCCAGACTGTGCCCTATCAGGACGACCTGAGGGAGTTCTTTCCAGCTCATCTTGCTCTGGGTGAGCGACAGCATGTCCACTAGGTCTTCACTAAGCTGCCCAATGCTGAGGTCGTTGTCCACCTCCCCACTAGCGTTCCATACTACACTTCCGTGGTCGCGTGCTTCGACAGCCAGTATCCCGATTTCTGGCATAGCCCTGCGAATCTCCTTGGCCGCCAGCGCAAAGGTCATTGCCGAGCTTCCTGCGCCATGATGGAGTACTACCAAGGGTGCTTTGGCTGTCGCTGGTGGTGTGAGGTAGACATGAAACTTGGCATGTCCTGACCCATCCCTGTCCTGTTCAAGATAGAACTCTTGGGCATAGTAGTCGGACCAATGTATTGCGGGGGCGGGCCTTAGTGTATTTGACGGTCTGACAGTACCGGTGCTAGACATTGACGATGCCGAGGACGAGTCATCTTCGTACTCGGGAGGCTCCTCCTGCAAGGGCTCTGGCGGTGGCAGGGAAGAAAGTTTGGTCTTCGCGAACTCTCTAGCCAAGCTGGACATGGTGTGTGGCTTGGACGAGGCTGTTTGTGTCGGAAATCAGGGTTTGGTGAAGCGTGGAGATCCGCACATCGGTGATTGGACAGCTAGCGTGTCTTCAGCTTTCCAATATGTCGTGGCCTGGAGGCGTGAGGGGATTTGACACGGGTGGGGTTCTATCTGGTAGATGGCAGGGATCAACGCCAAATGTCCTAACACGCAGCCGTTCGAAGGAAGAATCGATGCATCGCGGACCCCGTTTCGCAATCCAATGACGCAGCGGCGTCTAGATGACAGTGAGATACGGCGCAAGGCTGGGCGTACCGTCGAGCTGGTTGGCGAATTCACGGATCGCTTGGAGGTTTCCGCGGGACGATCTAGGCTTTTGATGTGCCGCTAGTCGCGAACCCGGATGGATGTGATAATGACGTCGGTCGATCTTTGTCTTAGCGTCCCAGCCGCGAGTAAAACCTCCACGCCCCCAGTCGCATTATGAATGCTTCACGAGCTTCGAAGAGCTCTCATTTTATCAAAACTTTCCGGGACCTGTTGCAGAGTCTTTTGCATCCTTGACAACTGGTATTGTCCGCCTGAAGTGTTATACTGCAACTGTTTTTAGTTCAGCAATAGCTTGGAATGCCCAGCATGTGGAGCGGCAAGGACAATGGAGACCAGGACGGCCTGAGGGCTGAAGAACCACATCCAATTCCCAATGACGATGGAGCGTCGAGGTCATCCAGGAGAAGCCATCAACCATCGAGGAGAAGCGAAGAGCCAACCGAGAGGACCCGGCTTCTCGACCGTCCTAGGCCACCGCCCAATTCAGACGGCTACCTTGACCCAGATGATCCAGCAGTATGTTCTTCAGTCTTCATACAAAGTGTTTATCTAACCATGCCAGGTATCGCCATACAACCTCTGGACGGTTCGCGCTATGCGCTACCTGACCATCCTCTTCCTCGTCATCACCTTCTTGTGGTGGGTACTATTGCTGGTATCCATCTTCGTCTCCCCTCCTGGCCTACACACTCGCGGATCCGGTTTCTTCGACTTTGCCTACACATGTCTAACCCTCGGCAATCTCCTCGTCGCAACCATCTTCTTCGTTACGCCTGCCAGAGGTCTGCGCATCACCACAGCCATCATCGCCGGACTTTTGGCTATCGACATGATCCTTATCCTAGCCGTACCACGCATCAGGCTCGAGGAAGGTTGGGTTGGTATTGCAAGTGTCGTCTGGGCTTTCGTCATGGCTGTCTGGTGCATTTTGACTGACCGTGTCGTCGCATACGGCAAGCATGAAGAGGAGGAACGTCTTACCGGTCGCGCTGAGACACGCCGCACACTAAAGGAATGGCTCGCTGTCACTGTCGCTACAATCCTCACCGTCATCTTCATTGTCATTGTCATCTTAATGACCGGAACTCTCGGCATGCGTGCTCGCGACGCAACACTCAAGATGTATGGCGACCGAATCCTTGTAGACGGCGACAAGTACGCCGTGCATCTCGCCTGTGTCGGAAACGCGTCTGAAACCAGCGGATCCAAGGACCCTACTATTCTCCTCGAGGCCGGCGAGACGCCACTGGAGTATGACTTCGAGCACTGGGCTTACGCAGCTTACAAGAACGGTACCATCTCCCGCTACTGCTACTGGGATCGTCCCGGCTACGCCTTCTCCGACAATGCACCCTCACCACACTCAGCCGGCATGTCCGCGGACGCTTTCTCCGAAGCTCTTGCCAAGTCTGGAGAAGAGGGACCTTGGATTCTCGTTTCCGCTGGTACTGGCAGCATCGTTTCCCGCATCTTCAGTTCGCGCCACATGAAGCAGGTTGTTGGTATCATGATGGTCGACCCCCTTCACGAGGACCTTCTTCACCGTTACGGCGGCGCAGGACGTGGTTTCATCCTTTGGGCCTGGGGTATCATTTCGCCGCTTGGTACTGTTCGTCTTGCAGGCGCACTCTTCAAGGGTCGCACACGTGAGGACCGTGTATACGGTCGCAACGCATACCAGTCAGGCAAATACATCAAGGCGCAGCTGCAAGAGAACCTCGTCGCAGACAGCCTTTCCAAGAACGAGGTCTCCTCTGCTAGGAATATCCAGAGCGCCAACACTCCACTTGTCGTCGTGTCTAGTGGCATCGAAGTCAGGAGGGACAGCGAATGGGAGCGAAAGCAAAAGGACCTCACTACTCTGACAGACAACCTAGTCAGCTGGGATGTTGTCAACAAGGCGCCTCACCAGGTTTGGAACACACTCGATGGACGCACCGTCATGGAGAAGCGTCTCAAGCAGCTCGTCAAGGCTGCGCACAAGGTCAAGAGCGAGACTGAACCCGAGAAGGAGCAGTAGGAGTATCTATCTACAGCGGAGATTATGCTTCACAACATAGTGGATGCACCACCGTATAGTAGAGATGCAATTGCGGAAAATCTTTCTTTTCCAAAGTTGATCTTTGTTTCTTGTTATCAGGTTTTCCTACGCATACCCTTAGGCGTTGCATATTGAGTTCTTTTGTTTCCTTTTACGTAGCATGAGCACATACCAGATACTAGTCTAATGTTTAAGACCATGTTCGACGACCTTGACGTTATACAACTCTCCACTGGTACCCTGCAAAGTGTAGTAATCTTTATCAGCCTTATATATCGGGTCTTCTGGGTGATCTACATCATCTTGAATGCCTACCAGCCTCACGTTCATAACCTTTCAAGAGTGAGGGTTTTCTTGGAAGCATATATAGGCTTCTTCAGGACTTCTTGAGGCTGTCTATATAAACTACACAGGCGATTGATTCCCTTCACCTGCGTCTGAACTTTGATTTTCCAATGACCGGTTTCTTGACCACAGCATCCTCGTCCACATCCTTCTTCTTTACCACCCCTGCCTTCTTGACTATAGGTCCGTTTTCCTCCTCTGCAATCCTCCGATCCTCATTCGCCTTATCGACTGCCATCTGCGCCTCCAACTCAGCTTTCCTGTTAAACTCGGTCTCCATGATACGTTTGTCCCTGGCAGAGTAGCCTTTTTCCTTAATACTATAAAAGACAGCACCCATGTCTGCCAGCCAATGCGGATCAACAGACGTAACACACGACATGTACTCTTTGCTCGTGAGAATCAACTCATGATACACGACGTAATCAGGCAAGTAACCCAAGCCATACAGAGCAGAAGTAGGATGAAGCTGAATAGTAACACTGGTACGAAGGTTAATGTACTCGCCTATACCCTTCACCTTGGCAGCTTGGTGGTAGTAGCCCGAGCAAATGCATTTACGAATAACGTCCCAGTCGGTACCGCAGGAGACGAGCTTCATCTTCTGCTTGGACATGATGTCGTAGATCTGATCGCGGATTTCCTTGGCACGACGTAGCGCTTTCGGATGCAAGAAATGGCGGACACACCAGCCATCGGAGTAGCCGTTGACTTTCCACTGTGTGTAGACGTGAAGCAGGGTGAGGTGATCGGACTCTGGGACAAAAAACTTCTCGCGCGCAGCGTCTGATTCTTCCTGACGTTCTTTGGGGCGGTAGAAGACCGAAGGGACGGAGAGCATTGCAACGATCGTAAGCATTTCTTCGCTGCATTCGTATTCCGTGGCTGTGATGATGAGTTTGGCGAGAGACGGATCCATGGGGAAGGCTGTCATGGTGCGGCCGAGGTCGGTAAGATTGCCGATGTTGTCCAAGGCACCGAGAGCCCATAGATCGAATAGCGAGGTTGTTATGGTGTCTTGGGGTGGCGGGTCCATGAAGTCGAAGTCTAGTAGGTCGCGGACGCCAAGTGATTTGAGAAGCAGGACGGTGTTGGCGAGGTTTGTTCGTTGGATTTCTGGGATGGTTTGAATGTAGAATTCGTCTCGGAAGGCTCGCTCGGTATATAGATGGAAGCACTTTCCTGGCCCGGTACGTCCAGCGCGTCCAGCACGCTGAGAGGCGTTGGCCTGCGAAATGGGGGTAATCTGGAGTGTGTCCATGCCCATCTTTGGATTGTAGACTTTGAGCTTGGAAAATCCGGCGTCTACTACGTACATGATGCCATCCACTGTCAAACTAGTCTCTGCAATGTTGGTAGCCACAATGACCTTGCGTACACCTGGTGCTGCTCTGTCGAAGATCTTTGCTTGCAGATCAGCAGGCATCTGACTGTAGATGGGGAGAATGCTAAGTTTTGGCGGATCGTTGAGAAGCTTGAGCCTTTCAGCTACAAGCTCACATGTGATTTCAATGTCTTCCTGGCCCGTCATGAA